>Ga0315906_10001804_pt1 | contig 31046 bp, 29 predicted proteins | sample LakEriMetagenome_4_FD_203526 | JGI IMG/M metagenome (GOLD analysis project Ga0315906, IMG submission 203526) | Freshwater fungal communities from buoy surface, Lake Erie, Ohio, United States - Buoy 2 MA122 | ecosystem: Environmental > Aquatic > Freshwater > Lake > Lake biofilm | place: USA...
TGATGTATTGATCACATAACGGCCGGTATCCACAGGAACCATTGCGCCGTTAATCATCACCTTACGGTAAATCAGATCATCGCTGAAGGTCCAAATCTGATCAGGATTTGTACGCGGGATAGGCACCAGGTTCCAACTGCCTTTCAATTCTTCCCGCACGTTTTTCTCGGACTTAAAGTATTCCACTTTTTCGCAACTGCTTAGTGAAGCAGCAATGGTGACAAGTAGTAGGACGGAGAGGGTGCGGCGGAATATCATGGTAAAAGAAACGGTTTATATAAGTTAACGAAAAAGATGAAAAAATGTTGCTCTCCGGTAGTATTCTGCTGAAAACTCAGCGTGTAGCTCGGATTTTAGCTTCAATACCGGAGGTGGAGTATCCGGGAAGAAAGGCTATGGTTGTGACGATTCCGCCATTTTTTGTCACGATATCGGATCCTACGATAGTTTCCGGCGAGTAATCCGCCCCTTTTACCAGGATGTCCGGACGGATGAATTTGATCAATTCATACGGGGTGTCTTCATTGAAGAGCACTACTGCATCTACAAAAGTCATGGCAGCGAGGACCATTGCACGCTGACGCTCATCGTTGATCGGTCGGTGCTCACCTTTAAGGCGTCGCGTACTTTCATCGGTATTCAATCCGATAATCAGTACATCGCCAAGGTCCGCCGCTTTGGCGAGATAGTCTACATGTCCGAGATGTACGATGTCAAAGCAGCCATTGGTGAAGGTGATTTTTTTACTCTTCAATCGCCAGCGTTCCAGCTGCAGTTTTAACTCGGGAAGTGTAAACAGTTTATGCTGAAGGTGCTCTATCGTTGTCATGACGGTTTTTTTTAGCGGTATGGAGAGAGACCAGCATCATGGAAATGCTACCCATGAAAATGACCAAAAGTGTTTGAGACGTATGCATTAAGGTAGCAAATGCCAGTCCATGAACAGTAGTCATACCGTACAATAGTAGTCCGCGTGATACGAGCAGGTGATAGGCGCCGATACCACCCTGAACGGGTGCTGACATTCCCATGCCACCAACCACCAGCACAAATAGACCGGCTTGCCAGGTGAGACCAGCCGTTGCAGGAAGTGCTTTGAAGCACGTGTAGGACATGAGAAAATAAAGTATCCAGATGAGTATAGTGTGAAAGAAAAATTCTGCTTTGCGATCGATGTTGCGTGCAGCGCGCAAGCCTTGCACGATACCGTTGAACAGGCTGGTTATTTTCGACGGCTTATCCTTCATGGCTTGCGCTTTCTTTCTTCGCCAAAAACTATAAATCACTACCGCAGCTAAAATTAGTACTCCAATCCACCAGCCGGCGGAAGAAAAAATACTGTGCAGTTTTTGCTGAAGTGGCGCGAAGATAGTTGTGGTTAGAAAATCACCAAGCCGCTCATATTCTAACCAGGCTGTCAGTACCAAACAGCTGCCCAGGCACAGCACATCCAGCACTCGCTCTACAATTACGGTACCCAGTAACATATCAAACGGCACTTTACCGGTTCGATGCAGTGTGCCGCAGCGTGTCACTTCACCCAAACGCGGTAAGGCCAGATTAGCCAGATAGCCGATCATCAACGCATTTGATGTATCGGTTAGTTTAGGCCTGAAGCCTAACGGATGGATCAAAAGGTTCCAGCGTCGCGCTCTGCTGAAAAAAGCGATGATCGATACGAAGATGGATAACGCCAGCCATCCGTAATCAATATTATGGAATTCGTTTATCGTAGCCTGCACATCGATGCCGCGAAACGCCATCCATAACAGTAAAATACCGATGGTCAGCAGCAGTGAGTAGCGAAGAAATGCAGTCAACGTAGTACGCATTCGGCCGTCAGTCTTTTATTTCGGTCACCCCTCCGGAAATGATGAATTTCATCATATCGGTACCCGATGCATTCAGTGGTCGAACGTTTTCTTTGGGAAGAATGATTAGTTCGCCGTTAAAGCCATAGGAGAATGGAAGGTATACCGCAACTTTGTCAGATTCAATCCCCAGTTCGGTAAGATCTTCTTTCGTAACAAAACCGATGCGATTGATGTCGGATTCTTTTTCCAGTCGGACAAGGACAGGCGTGTTAAAGCGTCGTTTTTCACCTACGAATGCCTGAATGAGATCTTTTACAGAAGAATAGATCAATTTGGCCAAAGGCGCCTTTTCGATCAACGTCTCAAAGTAGGAGAAGAGCGGGTTGCGGATGTAGCGCGATCCTATAAAGCCCATCAAGGCGATGAATAGGAAAATCGTGATCAGTCCAAGGCCCGGAATGTCGATTTCTTCGAATCCCGGTAGTTGAATCGGAACCTGAAACGGCAGCAAACCGTCTATCCACATAATGGCTTTTACAAGTATCCATACGGTGGCCACAATCGGCACTACGAATAGCAAGCCTTGCAGGAAATAATTCAATAGTTTTTTCATGGAATAGTCGCTGATGCTGGTTATACGCGATTCAAGCGCAGTTGTTCTTTTTTAGGGAGTTTTTTTACGACTTCGTTATAGGAGTGGTCTACCCATTCCAATAGGTGCCGGTCGGCAACCGTGCCGTCTACAGTAACGGTATTCCACATCGTTTTATTCATATGATATCCAGGCTGTACGCAGGCGTATTTTTCGCGTAATTCAATGGCAAAGCTGGGGTCGCATTTCACATTGAAACTCAGTTCTGGTGCGTCGAGCCCCGTCAGTAGAAAGATCTTTCCGCAGACTTTGAATACCAGCGTTACTTCGTCGAACGGAAATTCTTCCGTGACCATCTGCTTGTTTAGGCAATATTGACGAAGGGATTCTACGTCCATGTGGATGTGACTGGTAGCAAAAGTACCTTTTTGTACTTGTCGGTAACCCCTGAAATACTCCGGTTTTCAACCGGGGCAGGAAAAATAATTCAGCGTCTTATTCGTTCCAGTAGCCATACTCCCTACCTTTGTTTCATGAAATCGCTATTGATTGTAGGATTCATTGCACTGGCTTATCCGATTACCGCGCAACAACGCGAGGTGATGTCGAATGCCGATAGTACGCTGGTGATTGAAAAAGATGCCCGTTTTGATGCTGTCGTTGATCAGCAGAAAAAGATCAACCTCATGCATCCGGTGGTTCCCGGTTATCGTGTCCAGATCTATTTTGGTGGAAATCGCCCTAAAGCTTCGGAGACCAAGTTGGATTTCACGTCGAGATATCCGGAATACCCGGCGTACCTCACGTATCAGCAACCGAATTATAAAGTCCGGGTAGGCGACTTTCGGAACCGCTTTGATGCGTTACAATTCATGAAAAAGATTCAGGGTGAATACCCCACAACGTTTGTCGTTCCGGACGACGTCAAATTACCGTCGATCAAATAAATCGGAAAGGATAAAAGGTCCGCAGTTTTCAATAAAAAAAGGCGACAGGGGATTTCCTCGTCGCCTTTTTTAGGACTATGGGTTGATTAGGCCAAGGTGCGTTTTACGGCAACTTGCTCGTATCCTTCAATGATATCACTTGTTTTGATGTCGTTGAAATTATGGATACTTAATCCGCACTCGTAACCGGCGGATACTTCTTTCACATCGTCTTTGAAACGCTTGAGAGATCCTAGTTCGCCGGAGAATACAACGATACCATCGCGGATGACGCGCACTTTGGTATTGCGGTTGAATTTTCCGTCGAGTACCATACAACCTGCAATTGTACCAACTTTAGGAATCTTGAAGGTTTCGCGGATTTCAATATTACCCACGATTTTTTCCTGGAATTCCGGCGCCAGCATGCCTTCCATGGCTTGCTTGAGTTCTTCGATCGCCTTGTAAATTACGGAGTAAAGACGGATTTCAATTTCTTCCGTTTCCGCCAGTTTGCGCGCATTGACAGATGGACGTACCTGGAAGCCGATGATGATAGCGTTGGATGCAGAGGCTAGCAATACATCCGATTCCGTAATCTGTCCGACAGATTTATGGATGATGTTCACCTGTACTTCATTCGTAGAAAGCTTCAGCAAGGAATCGGCAAGTGCTTCGATGGAACCATCCACGTCACCTTTAACGATTACGTTCAGTTCTTTGAAGTTACCAATAGCAAGTCGGCGACCAATCTCATCGAGTGTGATATGCTTACGAGTACGGATACCCTGTTCACGTTGCAATTGCAAACGCTTGTTGGCGATATCGCGCGCTTCGCGCTCGTCTTCCATTACATTGAATAAGTCACCGGCTTGTGATGCACCGGTCATACCGAGCACCTGTGCCGGCATAGCCGGACCGGCTTCCTTGATGCGGAATCCGCGCTCGTTGAAGAGTGCTTTCACACGACCACTGTAGCAACCGGAAATCAAAACATCGCCGACACGCAGCGTACCACCCTGAACCAGTACGGTCATAATGTAGCCACGTCCTTTGTCGAGCGAAGATTCGATGACAGTGCCATTCGCCCGGCGCGTCGGATTCGCTTTCAAATCCAGCATTTCTGCTTCCAGCAAAACTTTTTCGAGCAGTTGCTCGACATTCATACCTTTCTTGGCAGAAATTTCCTGACACTGGTATTTACCACCCCAGTCTTCTACCAGGATATTCATTTTGGCCAATTGTTCCTTAATGCGTTCAGGTTGCGCTTCCGGCTTATCTACCTTGTTGATAGCAAAGACCATCGGAACACCTGCAGCCTGCGCGTGGTTGATAGCTTCCACGGTTTGAGGCATGACACTGTCGTCGGCTGCGATCACGATGATGGCGACGTCCGTCACTTTAGCACCGCGTGCACGCATAGCGGTGAACGCCTCGTGACCCGGTGTATCCAGGAAGGTGATGTGTTTGCCGTTTTCAAGCTCCACATTGTATGCACCAATGTGCTGGGTGATACCGCCTGCTTCACCGGCGATAACGTTAGCTTTACGGATATAGTCCAGCAGGCTGGTCTTTCCATGATCGACGTGACCCATAACGGTGACGATTGGGAAACGCGATATCATATCTTCCGGAGTGTCTTCTTCCTGAAGAATCGTGTCTTGTACTTCCGCCGATACGAATTCTACCGTGTAACCGAATTCGCCGGCAACAACAGTCAGCGTTTCTGCATCCAGTCGCTGGTTGATCGATACGAACATGCCGAGCGACATGCACGTGGAAATGATATTCGTTACCGGAACGTCCATCAATTTGGCCAGTTCATTCGCCGTAACGAATTCTGTTGCCTTGATTACTTTTTTGCCGGACTCTTCGGCAGCAAGCTGTTCACGTTCTTCCGCGCGCTCTTCGCGACGCTGTTTACGCATTTTGGAAGACTTCGACTTGCCGGCTCCACTCAGACGAGCCAGCGTGGCTTTGATCTTCTCCTGAATTTCTTTGTCGGTCAGTTCTGTGCGCTGATCGGTTGAAGCTACATCCTTGCGACCGCCACGAGCTCCCGGAGCCGCTGTGCCGCGCTTGTCTTGCGGAATCGGTTGACCGCCGCCTTTGCGCTCGGTGCGTTTCCGTTTCTTTTTCTCGCCTTTATCAGCTCCTGTTGCGGAGGAAGCTACCGGTTTTTTACGGGCTTCCGGTAAATCAATTTTACCAAGAACCGTCGGACCGGTCAGCTTTTCAATCTGGACGCGGTGTACTTTATCATCTCCATCCTCTTTCGTCTCGTTTTCCACCGGAAGTTCAACGTTAGTGGCTGTAGGAACAACGGGTTCCACCACTGGAGTTTCCGGCACAACGGCGGCTACCACTTCCGGTACTTCCGGGGTTACCGGCTCTTCCGCAGTGGCTTCGTCTTTTTTCTTACGCGTAGACTTCTTCTTTTCAGTTTTTAGTTCATCGGCGCCAATGTCAATCTTTCCTAGCACTTTCGGACCATCTACCTTGTCGGCTTTGGCCTTGATGACATCTTCCTCTTTTGATTTTACCGCTTTAGGCTTTTTCTCTTCCGGAGTTTCGGAAGGTTCTGCTTTTTTCTTTTTGTCCGTTCCAAGAAAATCTGCGACAGTGACATTCTTGATGAGTATCTCCGACGACTCGTCGTCTTTCTTAGAGGAAGACTTCTTGGTCGTAGATGCATCAAGAACCACCTGCGTTTCGCGCTTCAGTTTGGTTTGCGTTAGCTGCTGCGCTTCTTCTTTCAGGATTTTATCGCCCTGGAATTCTTTCTGCAATAAAGAATAAGCATCTCCCGGAAGTTTGGTGTTGGGATTGCTCTCGACCTGAATGCCTTTCTTCGACAGGAAGTCCACGATGTGGTCCATCGAAAGGTTGAATTCTTTGATCGCTTTACTGAGACGTATTGTTTTTTCTTCTGCCATGTGTCGTTGTTGTGCGGGAGGTTTTATCGGAGGCGCCCTCCCGCAGGGCGCCTCGGGCTCAGCTGGATGTCAGCATAGCCGTGGAGGTAATCACCGGTCTCATTCGAATTCTGACTTCAGGATGCGGATCACTTCCTTGATTGTTTCTTCCTCAAGGTCGGTGCGGCTTACCAGGTCTTCAATTGGAAGTTCCAGTACACTTTTCGCCGTATCACATCCGATGTTTTTCAATTCATCGATGATCCACGGTTCGATCTCGTCGGTGAATTCATCCAAATCTACGTCATCGGTGTCTTCGTCTGATTCACGGAACACGTCGATTTCATATCCGGAAAGTTTACCAGCCAGTTTAATATTGTGTCCGCCTTTTCCGATGGCTAGGGAAACCTGATCGGGCTTAAGGAATACGGATGCACGTTTTTTATCTTCATCGAGTTTGATACTGGTAATCTTTGCCGGAGAGAGTGCACGGGAGATGAACAGCATGGTATTGGTGGTGTAGTTGATGACGTCGATGTTTTCGTTGCGTAATTCACGTACGATACCGTGGATACGGGAACCTTTCATACCCACACATGCACCCACTGGATCGATACGGTCGTCATAACTTTCTACCGCTACTTTGGCACGCTCGCCCGGCTCACGCACGATCTTTTTGATGGTGATCAGTCCGTCGAACACTTCAGGAACTTCCAGTTCAAACAGTTTTTCGAGGAACAGCGGGGAGGTACGGGATAGAATGATACGTGGCGTACCGTTCAGCATTTCTACACGAAGAACGACGGCGCGAACTGCATCGCCTTTCTTGAAGAAATCAGTGGAGATCTGTTCGGTTTTTGGCAGGATAAGTTCGTTGCCTTCATCATCCATGATGAGCATTTCTTTTTTCCATACCTGATACACCTCGCCGGTCATGATTTCACCAACACGGTTTTTATATTTCTGGAAGATGCCTTCTTTCTCCAGTTCCTGTACGCGAGCCATCAGGTTTTGACGGGCAGCCAGTACGGCACGGCGTCCGAAGTCCGAAAAACGGATTTTTTCAGACACCTCTTCACCGACTTCGAAGTCAGGCTCTACTTTGACGGCTTCGGAATATTCAATTTGGGTATTGGGATCTTCAACCTGCCCGTCGTCGACAATCAGTCGGTTACGGAACGCTTCGAGGTCTCCTTTATCCGTGTTGATCACGATATCGAAGTTGTCGGCAGTGCCATATTTCTTCTTGATCATGTTCTTGAACACGTCCTCCAGGATGCTCATCATACTGGCGCGATCGATATTCTTCAGGTCCTTGAACTCTGAGAACGCGTCGACCAATTCGGTGTGTTCGTTACGGGTTACTGTCTTTTTCATGATGGTGAATTGATTTTATCGAAAGAGAATATTACTCGGGTTTCTTTTATTTGATCATAGCTGATCGTTACCTCGCGGTGTCCGATCGTCTTCTTTTTACCTTCTTTGATCGTGTACTCTTCGTCCAAAAGGATTCCGTGTTCATCGGCTGCTCTCAGTAGACCGGTGCGCTTCATGCCATCGAACTGCAGGACACTGACGCGATGGTTCAACCGTTTGTGGTACTGCGGTAATACTTTGAGCGGTTCTTCCATGCCCGGGGAGGATACTTCCAGTTCGTGTTTTTCAAAAACATTGGAAGTTTCCAGTTGCTCGTGCAGGTAGCGGCTGACCGCAACACATTCGTCGAGGTTCAGGCTTCTCGGATGATCAAGAATAACGGTGATCTTGGACGGAGAAACCTTGATTTCTACCAGGTAATTGTCCGTTCCGGCAATCTTTTCTTCGACCAGTGCTTGTATTTGCTGTTGCAGGTTCATTTGGGCAATAAAAAAGGGGACTGCCGTCCCCTCTTTAACTATCATTTTGCTTTGCAAAGATAAGAAATTAGCGCGTACCAACCAACTTATCTTTATGGTGTCGGTTTTCTTCGCAATTTTGCCGTATTATGGGGTTAATTGTCCCATTTTTCGGGAGTTGATGAATTTACCGTACCGATCCGCCATTATCCATCGGCTTGACCGGAGCAACAAAAGCCAATTCACCGGCCTGATTTTCAGCCATCAGGATCATGCCGTGGGATTCAATTCCTTTGATCTTTCGAGGCTCCAGGTTGGCAAGTAATGTAACTTGCTGGCCAATAATGTTTTCGGGCTCATAAGATGCAGCAATGCCAGAGACTACGGTGCGTCGGTCAATACCCGTATCAATAGTCAGCTTGAGCAACTTATCCGTTTTCGGTACGCGCTCGGCGGCCAGGATGGTTCCGATCCGTATATCCATCTTTTGAAAGTCGTCGAAACTAGTTGATGCTTTTTGAGGTGGTAGAGTCTTGGAGGCTTGTTCGTTTAAAGCCTTGGATGCGGCCAACTTGGCTATCTGATGTTCTATCACATCATCTTCGATTTTTTCAAAGAGCAATCCGGGTGTTCCCAGCTGGTGTCCGGCCGGTAACAGGTCACTCTTACCGAGCTGATTCCATGCTACCGTTTTCAGCTGTAGCATTTCCCGCAATGTAGTTGCCGTGAAGGGCAAGAAAGGTTCCATCAACACCGACAGTTGTGCCGTGAGCTCCAGTGAAATGGCCAGAATAGTTGCTACACGTTGCGGATCTGTAGCGTGCAATTTCCACGGTTCGGTATCGGCGAGGTATTTGTTGCCCGTACGCGATAAGTCGATCAAATCAAAGAGCGCATCCCGGAATTTGAAGGCCCGAATACTGTCGCCTATTTTGACAGGCGCAGCTTTCATGGCAGCTAGACAGGCTTCATCAACGGGTTGCAAATGGCCGCGTGCAGGTACGGTTCCGTTATAGTATTTCTGTGTCAGCACCAGCGTGCGGTTGACGAAATTCCCTAGGATAGCTACCAGCTCGCTGTTGTTGCGCGCCTGAAAATCTTTCCAGGTGAAATCGTTGTCTTTGGTTTCCGGCGCCGTGGCACAAAGCACATAGCGTAACACGTCTTCCTTGCCAGGGAAATCGTTGAGGTATTCATGCAACCAAACCGCCCAATTTCGGGAGGTGGAAATTTTATCTCCTTCAAGGTTGAGGAATTCATTCGAAGGAACGCTGGTCGGCAGAATGTACTCGCCGTGTGCTTTCAGCATGGCCGGGAAAATGATGCAATGGAACACGATGTTGTCCTTGCCAATGAAATGCACAAGTTTTGTGTCTTGCTGCTTCCAGTATTTTTCCCAACCGTTCGGGTCATTGCGCTTCGCAAAAAGTGCTTTCGTTGCGGAGATATAACCGATCGGTGCATCGAACCAAACGTACAGTACTTTTCCTTTGGAGTCTGGTAAGGGTACAGGAACACCCCAATCCAGGTCACGGGTAACGGCGCGTGGTTGAAGCCCTTGGTCGAGCCACGATTTACATTGGCCGTAAACGTTGACTTTCCAGTCGTCCTTGTGACTAATTATCCATTTCTCGAGCCATTCTTTTTGGTAACGATCCAGTGGAAGGTACCAGTGTTTCGTGCTGCGCAACACCGGGGCTTTACCGCTCAGTTGTGAGTGCGGATTCAGGAGGTCGCGTGGCGAAAGACTTTTCCCGCATTTTTCACACTGGTCGCCGTACGCTCCGGGATTACTGCAGTTTGGACAGGTGCCTGTAATGTATCGGTCGGCCAGAAACATTCCGGCCTCTTCATCATAATACTGTTCGCTTTCTTCCTCGATGAATTCGCCCTTTTCGTACAATGTTTTAAAAAATCCGGCCGCCGTATCGTGATGTAATTTGTCGGATGTACGATGATAGATATCGAACGAAATGCCGAAATCAGCGAAGCTTTTCTTAATGATTTCGTGGTATTTGTCAACGGCTTGCTGTGGCGTGATGTTTTCTTTCTTGGCGCGTAACGTAATTGGAACACCGTGCTCGTCGGAACCACAGATGAAAACAACGTCTTCTCCGTTCGCTCTCAAGTAACGAACGTAGATATCCGATGGCAGATAGGCGCCCGCCAGATGCCCGATATGGACAGGTCCGTTGGCGTAGGGTAAAGCGGCAGTGACGAGGTGACGGGACATACAGCTGGTAGTCAGTTACAGGCGGAGGTGAGTCGGTGCAGGAATATTTACCGATTGTTCAAATCTCAGCCGTTTAGTTTCATTTATTGGTTGTCAGATCTGTTACTTCCTCCGAATTTTGAATCCTGAATTTTTGAAGGTAGCGTTTCAGATGCAAGAAACGCAAAGGTAACAATATGATTCGACCAAATTTTCTAAAGCCTGGCGACACCGTAGCTATCGTGGCGAGCGCCCGGAAGGTGAGCCGTATAGAGATGAAACCGGCCATTGACCTGTTGAAGTCGTGGGGATTGAATGTCCAACCGGGAAAGAACCTGTATAAAGACGATCGGCAATTCGCGGGTTCCGATGAAGATCGTGCTGCTGACTTACAAAAAGCACTTAACAGCAAAACGGTGAAGGCAATCTTATTCGCCCGCGGCGGATATGGTACCGTGCGTATTGTGGACCGATTGGACTGGAAGCGTTTTGTCAAGGATCCTAAATGGATAATCGGTTTTAGTGATGTGACTGTTTTACACAGCCATATTCAGCGACATCTTGGAATGGAAACCCTCCATGCACCGATGGCGCTCAATTTCCCCAAACTCTCCGCAGCGTGTCTGCAAGTATTGAAAGATACGCTCTTTGGTCAGCGATTGCGTTACACCTGGACGCCCAAAGGAAATATCGGTACTCTCAATCGTAAAGGAAAATCCAAAGGCGTATTGACGGGTGGTAATTTATCCATGCTCTATTCCTTGCTTGGCTCTCCATCCGATAGTGATACGGAAGGAAAAATACTTTTTCTGGAAGACCTCGACGAGTACTTGTACCATATCGATCGCATGATGATGAACCTGAAACGTAACGGCAAGTTGAGTAAGTTGAAAGGGTTGATTGTTGGCGGCATGACAGAAATGAAAGACAATACGATTCCTTTTGGCCGAACAGCTGAAGAGATAATCCGTGAGGCGGTAGCCGAATACGACTATCCGGTAGTATTCGGTTTTCCGGGCGGACATTTACCCAACAACTATCCAATTTTATTGGGACGGGAAGCGACACTTTCAGTCGGTGATAAAATGGAACTGACTTTTCATGCATGACCACAACACTGACGTCAGCGAAGACGGAGTTGGGTAAAAAAGGGGAGGAGCTGGCGGCGGAGTATTTAAGAGAAAAGGGTTTCGCCATTCTGCATCGTAATTACCGTATCGGACAAGGTGAACTGGATATCATCGCACGTCATCAAAATATGATGGTTTTTGTGGAGGTGAAAACACGAGAATCTGCTTACCTGACGGAGCCTGTACAATTGGTTCCGCTGTCCAAGCAACGTCAGATAGTACGATTAGCCAACAGCTTCTTAAAGGGGTATAAGTCGCTGGAACAAGGACGCTTTGACATTGTCATAGTCATCCATAATGCCAGTTGCACGCGAATTGAACACGTGGAAGACGCATTTTATCCGATGTAAGCGAATTTGGTGTAAAGTCGTGAAGGCCAACGTTTCCGGAGTGCAGTAGCCGCACATTCATGGACTACTCGCTGAAAATGACTATCTTGCGCACTCAAACCCATCATCATGCGTAAAATTGGCAGAGGAGCTACCGGCCGTAAAGGCACCGGAAGCAGAGGAGGAGACCGTACTTCAAAGCCCGGATTTCGACCAAAAGGTAATAATTCCGGTATTTCGCGAGGAGATTCGGAAAAAGAAGGCCGCCAGGAACGCGGTGTAAGGGCCGAAGGCGCGGCACGTCCACGTGTATCGCGCTCCGGCGACGACCGTCCGCGTCGTTCGTACGGTGATCGTGATGAAAAACCGGCACGTCGTTCGTATGGTGATCGTGAGGAAAAACCGGCACGTCGTTCGTACGGTGATCGTGAGGAAAAACCGGCACGTCGTTCCTACGGTGACCGTGAGGAAAAACCGGCACGTCGTTCGTACGGTGATCGCGAGGAAAAACCGGCACGTCGTTCGTACGGTGACCGTGAGGAAAAACCGGCACGTCGTTCATACGCCGATCGTGACGAAAAGCCGGCACGCCGAACCTTTACTGATCGTGATGAAAAACCGGCACGTCGTTCCTACGGTGATCGCGAGGAAAAACCGGCACGTCGTTCGTACGGTGATCGCGAGGAAAAACCAGCACGTCGTTCATACGCCGATCGCGAGGAAAAACCGGCACGTCGTTCATACGCCGATCGTGACGAAAAGCCGGCACGCCGAACCTTTACTGATCGTGATGAAAAACCGGCACGGAGAGCCCCGGGTCGTCCGGTGGGCGAAGAGCGGGAAGAACGGCCAGCACGTCGTTCCTCCGACCGTGGAGAGAAATCATCCTATTCAGGACGCGGTGGTACCGGGGAACGCACTCGTTTTTCCAAAGAGAGTCCACGTCGCTCATACGGCGATGATAAGCCAGCTTTTCGCAAACCACGCGCCGCTAATAAATCAACCGGTGCAGATGATGGTACCACCCGACTTAATAAATATATTTCCAATTGCGGTATATGCTCCCGTCGTGAAGCGGATGAATTGATCAAAGCCGGAGTTATTTCTGTCAATGGTACAGTCATCACGGAAATGGGTTTCAAGGTAAATCCGGGTGATGAAGTGCGTTATAACAATGCGCTGCTGAAAGGGGAGCGTCCGGTTTACTTATTGTTGAATAAGCCCAAGGACTTTATTACCACGGTGGAAGACCCTGGAAATCGCCGTACCGTTATGGAGCTTATCAGTAACGCCTGCAAAGAACGCGTATATCCGGTTGGTCGACTGGATCGCAATACCACAGGCGTTTTATTGTTTACCAACGATGGTGATTTGGCACGAAAGCTCATGCATCCGAGTTTTCATGTGCAGAAAATTTATCATGTTTCGCTGGAGAAATCATTGAAGCCCGAAGAAATGGAAAAGATCTCCGATGGTATGCACCTAGAAGATGGTCCTATCAAGGCGGATGATATCGCGTATGCCGGCGAAGGTACTGACCGCAAGGAAATCGGTATTGAATTGCATTCTGGACGCAACCGCATCGTACGACGGATTTTTGAACATCTCGGACATGAAGTTGTGAAATTGGACCGCACGGTTTTTGCCGGATTAACAAAGAAAGATTTGCCTCGCGGGCGCTGGAGATTCTTAACGCCGATGGAAGTCGCCAATTTGAAAATGATGGTGGGCGATAAGCGTTTCAAAGAAACGGTTTGAACTACTCCGGCATTTCAGCGCAGGATGTCAATACCCAGTGCTTTGGAAATCTGAGCCTTGATCTGTTCCAGTCGCAGGTGTTGTTCCAGTAACGGCACTACGTCGCTCCCGTTATGCTGTGCTTCTTTGATTTTTGTCCTGCTCTCTTCCAGCATGCGCATCACCTTGGTTTTCTTCAGGTGAAACACCGATTTCTCCAGTGCGCTGATGAGGTTGTGCTCTTCCAGTGGCACATTGATACCGTGCATGGCTGACCAGTTCTCACTCAGTTCATATTTAGGGCTGAGTAATTCCACGGCGATATCACGTAGTTCCGCATCCTCGTGACGCAGGAAAAAGCCGGGATCCAGAAAAGGTGTTTCTTCCGGTTGTTCCGCGTATAATGAAAGTATCCGGTCGAAGACCGGGTGTTCGAAACGGATGTTGTCCAAAGTAATTTCCTCCACGATGAAGCGGGCAACAAAAGGCTCGTAGGTAACGGCGATGGTCTGTCCCGGAATATCCGGATTGTTTTCCTGCACGGTGTACGAAGCTTTTAAATGACCAAAGTTCAACAAGAGTCGAATAATATTCCGTTCCTGTTCCTCCGTGTTGAGTTCCGTGAGCGGCAACTCCGGTTTGATCGTTTCTGTGATCAATTCGGTAACGTTGTCTTCAGGAGATTCTTTCTTAAGCTGCTGCCTGCGTATCTTGTTTAGTTCGTTCAGCAGTACACCTTCTCCGATTTCCATCAGTGAACTGCACTGCTTTACATACATCGAACGAAGAATCTGATCCGGAATCTTGGCGATGGTTTCTACAACATTACGAATCAAGCCGGCTTTACGGACGGGATCGTTACTCACCTCCTCCATCAAGAGTCCGGTCTTGAATACTACAAAGTCTTTTGCGGAACGCTCGATAAAATCCACCACATCGCTAGCCGGATATTTTCGAGCATAGGAATCAGGATCGTCGCCGTCTGGAAACAAAACGATTTTTACGTTCAATCCTTCTTCAAGGATGAGATCAGTACCGCGCAACGAAGCTTTGATACCCGCCGAATCGCCATCGTAGAGTACTGTTATGTTTTTGGTGTAGCGCCCAATCAATCGGATCTGCTCTACGGTAAGTGAAGTTCCTGAGGACGCCACGACATTTTCAATCCCTGCCTGATGCAGCGAGATGACATCAGTATATCCTTCTACCAGGTAGCAGGTGTCTTTCTGGACAATCGCTTTTTTAGCGTGGTAAATACCATAAAGGGATTTACTTTTCTGATAGACATCCGACTCCGGCGAGTTGAGGTACTTCGCTGTTTTTTCGTCCTTCTTCAGGATACGTCCGCCGAAACCTATTACACGGCCGGAAAGATTATGAATGGGAAACATGACACGACCGCGGAAGCGATCGATCAGATTTCCTTTGTCGTTGCGAAAGCAAAGACCGGTTTTTTCCAGAAACTCTTCCTGATAGCCACTCTTTACAGCGAGTCGCGCAAACGAATTCCAGTCTTTGATGGAATAACCGAGTTGAAATTTTTCAATGGTTTCATCGGTGAAGCCGCGCTCCTTGAAATAGGTGAGTCCGATGGATTTTCCTTCTTCGTTTTCTACCAGTTGTTCCGAAAAGGTTTTCTGTGCAAATGAATTAAGGATATACAGACTTTCACGAGCATCTTGTAATTCTTGCTCCTTCGGGTCTGGAGCGGTCTCTTCAATTTCAATTTTGTACCGCTTTGCCAGGTGACGTAGCGCATCCGGATAGGACATGCTTTCGTGCTTCATGAGAAAGTTCACCGGATTGCCGCCTTCACCACAGCCAAAGCATTTGTATATATTTCGTGCCGGATTGACATTGAACGACGGAGTCTTCTCCCCGTGGAACGGACAAAGTCCGATCAAGTTCGTTCCGCGTCGTTTCAACGCAACGAATTCTCCGACAACCTCCTCAATACGGGCGGCTTCGATAATACGGTCTACGGTCTCGCGGGTGATCATTTGCTGATACGAAAACTTCTTCCCCGACCAACTCAATTTGTCGGGTCCACTTTCAAAAGTACGCTTTTTGTCGGAGAAAGCAGGAGGAAAGCGGATGGTTATTTCCGCAAGTGACAGTAAATCAATTCGTTTTGCGGGAATACAATCGTTATTGCTGTCTTTCCGTGGTGAAACGGACCAGCTCTTCTAATCCTTTCCGGAATTCGTTGGGCGGAAATTCGGCCAGCAGATCAAACGCGCGTTGCTGGTATCGTTTCATTTGATCTTCTGCATATTGAATCCCGCCACTTTCGTTGACGAAACGGATGACTTCGTCAATCTTTTTACGGTCGGAGGTTCTGCTTTTAATAATGGAGATGATTCGACGTTTATCAAAATAAGATGCGTTGGCTAAAGCGTGAATCAACGGCAACGTCATTTTACTTTCTTTGATATCGATGCCGGTGGGTTTACCGATAGCACCTGAAGGACCGTAGTCGAATAAGTCATCCTTGATCTGAAATGCAATTCCGATCCACTCTCCGAACTGATGCAATTTACGGACCGCTTCCGAATCTGCACCGGCGGAGGAAGCGCCACACGCGCAGCAGGAAGCGATGAGCGATGCTGTTTTTCGACGTATGATTTCGAAATAGATTTCTTCCGAGATATCCAGCCGCCGTGCTTTTTCGATTTGAAGCAATTCACCTTCACTCATTACTTTGACGGCTTCTGATACGATCTCCAAAAGTTCGAAATCTTTATGCTCCACGGAAAGCAAAAGTCCTTTGCTCAGCAGATAATCGCCAACCAGCACGGCAATTTTATTTTTCCATAACGCGTTAAGCGAGAAAAATCCGCGGCGTTCGTTACTATCGTCCACCACATCGTCGTGTACCAGTGTAGCGGTATGCAATAGTTCGATCAACGTGGCAGCACGGTGTGTTTTTTCCTGAATTCCTCCACACAATCCGGCGGAAAAAAACACAAAGAGCGGGCGCATTTGCTTGCCCTTTCGCTTAACGATGTAGTGAGTAATCCTGTCGAGCAGCGGCACAGGACTTTTCATAGACAAACGAAACTTCTTGTCGAAGTCGTCAATCGTCTTGGCAACCGGTTGTTTGATTTCGTCCAGGGAAAGCGGCATCATTACAAAGGTAGATAATTCAGGGAGCTTTTACGGCTTAGTATAAGTTACGCTATAGCGATGATAGGTTGCTAGGAAGGGTGCCGACTACAGTTTCTTATAGCTTTTTTCCTTTACAGCTTCGTTCTTATTGGCCAGCTGTCCGCAGGCAGCATCAATATCTTTACCGCGACTACGACGCACATTGACGATTATTCCTTTTCGTTCCAGATAATTCACAAAAGCTGCGAGTTTGTCTTCCTTCGCATTCACAAATTCTCCGCCGTCAATCGGATTGTATTCGATGATGTTCACCTTGGCTTTCACCTTTCGACAAAAGGCTTCCAGCTCGTGTGCATCTTCCAGGGTGTCGTTGAATCCGTTGAACACGATATATTCGAACGTTACACGCGTCCCCGTCTTTTCGTAAAAATAATGTAAAGCTTCTGCCAAGGCGTCCAGCGTATTGCTTTCGTTGATCGGCATGATGCGATTACGTTTCTCGTCGTTTGCTGCGTGCAGCGAGAGTGCCAGATTGAATTTCACTGCATCGTCACCCAGTTTTCGGATCATCTTCGCGATGCCTGCGGTGCTGACGGTAATCCGTTGCGGTGACATGCCCAATCCATCCGGTGCAGTGATCCGTTCGATGCTTTTCAGCACGTTGGCGTAATTCAGCAGCGGCTCACCCATACCCATATACACAATGTTGCTGAGTGGGATACCATACTTTGTTTCCGACTGTTCGCGTATTAATGCTACCTGGTCGTAGATCTCGTCGGCTTCCAGATTCCGTAATCGCTCAAGTTTTCCGGTCGCACAGAATTTGCAGGTAAGGCTACAGCCCACCTGGGAGGAAACACAAGCTGTCATGCGACTTTCCGTAGGAATCAAGACACCTTCAACAATGTTTCCATCGTGTAGCCGGAAAGCGTTTTTAATGGTTCGGTCACGACTCACCTGAAAGTTGTCTATGGCTACCGCGGGAAGGGAAAATTTTTCAGTAAGCAGCTGCCGTGTTTCGAGCGGCAGGTTGGTCATTGCATCGAACGAACGAGCGCTTTTTTTCCACAGCCATTCCCAAACCTGCTTGGCGCGAAACGCAGGCGCACCGGCCGCCGTGAACCAGTCTTTGAGCTGGTCCTGCGTTAATGTCCGGATATTAGGAAGTTGGGCTATTGGCTCCATGCAGGTGACAAAGATACAAAGACAAAGTGGTAAGATGCAGAAATGGTATCTTTACAGCAGCATGAAGCGTTTTTTATCGGCAAATGTACTTTATCCGGTTTCTTCACCGGTTATTCCTGACGGAATACTGGTGCTGGATGGTAATGGCATGGTGTTGGACGTGATTGATCCGCGCATCAATCTAGAATCCGCCACTGCTTTGAAGAGCGCAGGTGTTGTCGAGTATTTTGACGGAATATTGGTCCCCGGCTTCATTAACGCACATTGTCATTTGGAATTATCACACTTGCGTGGAAAGATCTCCGAAGGAACCGGATTGCCCGGTTTTTTGAAAGCCGTATCACAGCTTCGGTCCGATGAAGATGAAATTATAATTGAAGCGATGAAAGCAGCGGATCAGGAGATGTCGATGCAAGGAATTGTAGGAGTTGGCGATATTTCCAATCGTGCTGTTTCCTTGTCGGTAAAACAAAAAAGCGCCATCAAGTACCATACGTTCGTCGAAGTGTTTGACCTGCACCCGGATTACGCTGTCGAGCGATTTGAGGAAGCGGTGCGGATCCAGGCTGCATTTCGTGAGAATGGTCTTTCCGCCAGTGTGGTTCCGCATGCGCCGTATACCGTTTCGGAAAGGTTGTTGCAGCTGATCGGTCTTCACGCTGAAGTTGCCGGTGATGTATGGTCAATGCATCATTACGAAACAGCTTCGGAACACGACATGTTTGTCAGTGGTACGGGTGAACTGGTATCTTTTCTCAAAGGCACTGGTCGTTACGACGAGTGGATGGCGAAGGGTGTATCTTCATTGAATTACACCTTACCATACTTGCCGGCAAATAGTCCGCTACTGCTCGTTCACAATACCTATGCCGGAGAGGCGGATTTTAATCATGCACAAGCTTTAAGTAATAAAGTATGGTGGTGCTTGTGTCCTGCAGCGAACCTCTATATTGAAAAACGATTGCCTGCAGTAATGGAGATGGTTGCGAGAAACTTAAAAATAGTTTTAGGAACGGACAGTCTTTCATCCAATATCCATCTGTCTATCCTGGAAGAAATGAAGTTGTTGACAGGCTATTTTCCTTCGCTTTCTTTTGAGGAAATACTGGCATCCGCCACCCTTCAGCCCACACATTTTTTCGGTTGGGACAACATGTTGGGCAGCTTTACTGTCGGTAAAAAGCCGGGCGTGAATTTACTTTTTGAGGAACCTTTCCCGCAATGGCATGAAAGTGTGTATCGACTTACACCGACCACGCAGGTGCGTAAGATTGTTTAAAGCTTGTCGCAATATTCATCGTGTTTACCATTTTGATTTTTAATTTAGAGGCATTATTGTTAAATAGCTTACCTGTTTACTATTAATAATTCAGAATGCCGAATAAGTTATCGAGGAAGGTGGTCAAGTTGGTGCTACTTCCTCTGCTCGTAATCAACGCATTGGTCTGGTATTTTTTTCTTACAGAAAAGCAGTCCGCAGAATCTCCTAAAAAAGAACAATTAGCGTGTGAGGTGAAAGGATTTCGAAGATCCGGTTATAAGTTCACCAAGCCATTGCTTATGTTGGACAGAACCTGTGATGATCCTTCCTTGGATCCGTTACGTGATAAAATCGTTTCCTTGCTGGGTAGTTTGAAACAACAAGGATATATGGATCGCGTTTCGGTCTATTTCCGTTTACTCGACACGGGTCGTAATTTTTCGTTAAACGACGAGCAGTACAGTCCCGGAAGTATGATGAAGGTGATGACCTTGATCACTTATTTGAAAGATGCTGAAGTGGATCGAGGAATCTTATCAAGAGTTATCCCGTTTGATCATCGGTTTTCCGATATGCCAACTCAGGAGATCACTTCCGGAAAAGGAATTGTCTTTGGTAAATCATATACAGTTGATGACTTATTGAAGAAGATGATTATCGAGTCCGATAATGATGCCACCGCGTTACTTAATGAGCGTATAGACATGAAGGTCTATAGTCAGGTGTTGTCAGCGTTGGCATTGTCGATTCCTGATCCCCACCAGAACGATTATCCGCTTACCGCCGAAGAGATGAGTCGGTTTTTCCGGTTGTTATACAACTCCACTTTTTTGTCGCCGGAAATGTCTGACAAAGCGCTGGAATTGCTGACGCAAAGTAATTTCAACAACGGTTTATGCCGCGATATCGGATCACAGGTAATGGTAGCCCACAAGTTCGGGGAAAAAAATCAGCCGCCTGCTTTTCAGCTCCACGAGGCCGGCATTTTCTTCACCGGCAATATGGATTATGTACTGGTAGTCATGACGGAAGGAAAAGACCAGCAGCGACTGGCAGAGGTGCTGGCACGTGTCAGTAAGCTGATTTTGGACGATATGGTCGGCAATTATGGCCTTATCCTGTCCGATAATCCGGCACTCACCGAGCAAAAGCAGCCTTCCAATGTGTTGGTAAGGCCCTCTTTTTTGTGATTTTTGCATGAATTTGGTAAAACTTCATGGAATTTTTCGCCGGAAGCAACGTTTTTTAACGAAATTAGTATACCTGTAGGTGAAAGAAATAGGTTGATTTTATCCGCATTTTCAGCGAGGATCAACTATTTTAACCGAAAGCTCTAAGAAATGTCCGGCATAGCCATCATACGATCTGTCGTGCGCAACTACCTGAAAGGAATTAGTTTCCTGATGGTGGTATTGGGCTTTTCGTTGCAGGCCTCAGCCGCTGATACATCCAATGTATTGCCCACCGCGCTTTCGAACGCCGTCATTGACCGGCACAATCTTATTCCGTACCAGGAACATGAGGTGAAAGCCGGATTATTATATGATGCCGTCAATAAGAAAATTGTCTGGCAGAAGAATATGGACATGCAGCTGCCGATTGCGTCCCTCACCAAAATGATGGTCGCGCTATTAGCAGTGGAGGATATCCGTGCCGGAAAATTCTTTTGGGCTGAAAATGTTTGCTGGGTTCGTCAGACAGCAATAGGCCGTCGTTCCAAGCGTCGCATCATTCGCACAGCCGTGAATTATTCGCTTCAGGATGTGGTCAAAGCAACGATGATTGCTTCCAACAACGAATGTGCAGAGCAGTTGGCGCGATTCATTGGTTGTGGCGATCTTGCTTCCACCATTCAGCGTATGAATGATCGTGCCCGGGAATTGGGTATGAATAATACGTATTACGGCAACCCTTCCGGTTTACCGGCAGCTTCGGCATCCCTGGATAATTCTTCTACACCTTTGGATCAGCTGATACTTGGGTTGGAGCTGCTGAAATACGATGAATTGTTGGAAATCACCGGCATGGGATATGCAGAAGTGAACAACGGCAAATCGACTAGTGTACTCCGCAATCATAATGGTTTAACCATTCAGCACACCGGCGAAGTAGATGGCTTAAAAACAGGTTATACGCGCCGCGCAGGATTCTGCTTGGTAGGTACGACTTCGAAGTGCGATCATCGTCTTGTCAGTGTAGTGCTGGGTTGCCGAGGACCACAGATTCGTAATGATGTCGTGCGTACGATGTTCAATGCTTATTATACGTCTATCGGATTGGATCCGATTGGCAATTATTGTGGCGCTCCCGGCTATCGTATTACTCCCGGCGAAGAGGACTCCAGTTTTACCATGGCCGGCGAATGGGTGACTATTCGTGAAAAAGTCCGCAAGACGCACACGGTGCGGAGCGGTGAAAATCTTTCCCGACTGGCCGAACGGTATGGATGCAGCATGAGTCAGCTGCGCACTTGGAACAAAGGAAAGATACCATCGTCCGGACAAATCATGGCCGGACAGAAGTTAGCGTTCTATACTACAGCTTCCAGAAAGGTCTGGATTGCACGACCGGCCAATGGAACGGAGGAGGAAGAGGATAAACCGTTATTGGTAAACAGTACGGTGGATGAACAAGGAAATGTCATTGCTGCTAAGCCGGTGGAAACATCGGTGAAGCCCAAGCCGTTAATAGTACCGCAACAAAATTATTTATACCACATTGTGGCGCCCGGCGATACACTTTACTCTATTGCCCGCAAATACGGCGACACTTCGGTGGATCAGCTTAAGGACCTTAATAATATCCGCGACACACGTTCCCTCCAGCCGGGTATGAAGATTAAGGTGAAAGTGGAAGGTTGATCTTTTCTCCGCAACTTTTTTACTAGTTTTACAGGAAGAATATTTTTCCATGAAGAAGCTCTTCTTTCTCTTACTCGTCTGCTTGTTTACGCATGTTGCAGGTGCACAGAAAAACGTATCCGCTCCAACGGTATCGTTGCCCATTGATTCTGTGACCCGTTTGATTACCTACGAAGGTGTTATCGAGGTAAAAGGTGTTGCGGCCGATGATTTGTATCGTCGCATGCAACAGTGGTTTGGTTCGTTTTATAAGAACCCGGGAGAAGTCGTTCGGGAGAATGATTCTGTCAAGTATAAAATGATGGGTAAACCGCGCTTCCGGATTTCCAATCCTCCGGACAAATCCGGATTGAAGACCGACGCAGGAATTGTTCAGTATACCATTCAAGTGGCAGCAAAAGAGGGCAGGTTTCGTTACGAAATCACGGAGTATAACTGGAAACAGTTATCCTATTATCCGTGTGAACGTTGGATGGACACGAAGTCCCAGTCGTGGGTTCCTGCGTATAATGCCTATATGGAACAATTGGATAAGTACACCAAGGACTTGATTAACAATCTTCATCAGGAACTTTCACACGCAAAGCCGGTGAAAGATCGTGATGACTGGTAATCGTAAACGCGTCAATTTACCGCAGCGAAAATCATTCGCCAGACAAAGCAGCGGCAACGCGCAGGTCTTCCGGAAAAGTAATTTTAATGTTCCAGCGTTCTCCTTCCGTGAGGTGAACGTTAACGCCACTTTTTTCAAGTACGGTGGCATCATCCGTGAACGAGGGATCGTCCGGTCCGCTAAAAGCAGCATCGATATACGCGGCGCTGAAGCATTGCGGAGTTTGTACAAGTAGAAAGCGGGAGCGATCCTCGGCGTTAGAATGTTCCCCCGACCGACTGCGTACCGATTCAGGAACGGTGATAACCGGAATGGCACTTCCGAATCGCTGTGCGTCTGAAATACAGCGATGGATCAGTGCTGTTGATACCAGCGGACGCACACCGTCGTGTACAGCGACAATTTCAGTATCGCGGGAAACTTGGCGAAGTCCGTTTTGTACCGACAGGTAGCGCGTTGCACCGCCGGCAACTACGTGATGCGAGAGGGTGAAATTAAATTCGCTGACAAACGTCTTCCATGTTTCAATTTGATCGGCCGGCAATACTACAATTCGTTCGCTGACAGTCTGAAATTTTTCCAACGTGTGCATCAGTATCGGACGGCCGTTTACTAATAGAAATTGTTTGGGAATTGCGGCGCCCATGCGGGTGCCGGAACCGCCGGCTACGATGACAGCTGTGCTCTTTATATTCATTGATTTTTATTCTTCGATAAGAAAGAGTAATGTTCTTTGTACTGTAATCGTAAGTAAGTGAATAGCACCTGTAGAAATGAACAAAGCAGTACTGCCAGCAAACTAATACCGATTGAAGGTAGCAATAACGAATCTCCCGAAGGCAGCGCCCGCTGTTGTTGTACTATCGTAGGCGAATTGGACTCTTTTAGCGCTTCCAGGATAAACTGTTGCTCGCGTACTGTACTGGAAAATTCGTCTACAGTGCGACTAAGTTGATGAACAGCCTGCGACAATTCGTTTTCTGACGACTTGACAGTGTTAGATTCAGTAGCAGGAAAACGATTAAGTGTAGATTCGAGCGCGATCCTTCGCGCAGCGAAGATGTCTGACAACTTCGCGTACGTTTTTTCATATACATTAACCCGCTTACGTTGAATCACCAAGAGTTGTTTGCGATTCAATTCGTTCGCATACGTAGCAATTTCGTTGGCCATTTCATAGGCTACGTAGCGATAAGCGTCTCTCACGGTTATCGTTACGGAATTATACGGTGTTTTTTTTACGTCTATTTTTGAACGAAGCCTACGGATTACTTTTTCGTAACGAAATTCTGCAGTCGTATCGATACCGTAGTGTGTGTAAAGCTTGAATCGTCTTATTAAGTGGTCATACATCTCCGTGGAATTCACGACTTGTAACACTCGGTTGAATTGGTCCGTCGGCATCAGGTAATCCGGCAACGATTTTTCCGGACCGCGACCGTCGTATTTCAAGCCGTCAATCACTACAATAGTAGTTGAAGAAGTGTACGACAACACATAATAGCGGAAGAACCAAACCGAGGCAGTGAAAACAAGCAGCAGTACAAGCAAATGCCGCCATTTTTTTTCGGACAGCGCCATGAGCAACTCCCCTGTGGAAATAGAGCGATGGGAAGTCTCGTTCATGCGATGGCTAGTCAGGATTTTATAGGGTAATGTTAGCAAATTTAGCGGTAGAAATCCAGAAAATAATCAATACTATTGCTTTACCAGCAGCTCTCAGAAACGATGCCTTCTGTTCGTCAAAACACTTTCCCTCCACTGGTAGTAATGGCTGCAGTATTGCTGCTCGGCTTGCCATTGTTTCGACCTCTTGGTCTGGATGACGGTGGCGCATCGGCCCGCTGTTTTTTATTTTCGATGATTTTGGCAGTAGGTTGTTTGCTAGGGCTACGCGTTTCCGTAAAATCCTCCGGATTAATGGAGCGAACCTTACAAACACGATGGTTTTTGGGATGGACCTTAATGGTACTCTGGTCCGGCGTCACGGTATTCAATGCATCTATTGTTACCGAAGGAATAGCTGCCTGGCTACTGCAGGCGATGGCGTGGTCAATGGTTCCGTTGCTGGTTGTATTTATCCATGAAAATCCTGAAAAACTTCAAAGGTTACCTAGGATAGCGGCCATTTCCGGGTTGTTGCACTTGCTATTTTTTGCCATTTCCGTGGTAGAAACATCCGATGGGGTATCGTGGTTGACACTCATACTCTCGCCGGATTACCGCCACGGCGGATTAGCCGGGAATAAAAATTTCTTGTCAGAAGTCTTGTTGCTGAATACGTTGCTGATTTTACCGGGTCTTCGTGATCACCGATTCATTTGGCGATGGATCATTTTGGTAACCCTTTTCCTCACCGTGTTGGCATTGATAGTACTTAAAACACTGGCGGTATGGATAGCCATCGTCCTTGTTGGCTTTTTCCTTATTCAACAGCTTCTTCAGAGTAATAATTTTTCTGCCGCAAGAAGCCGATGGCTCGTTCGCTTCCTGTTCATCGTTATTGGACTGCTGGTTGTGGGTGCTTCTTTGTTCTCTGTGCCGCGTGGGAAGCAGATTGTACAACAACTGGAGCGGCCTGTTACTATTTCCAGCTGTGATTCGTTGAATAACAACAGTACCTACGAACGAAAATTGATGTGGCGTAACAGCTGGCGGTTAATTGAAGATCAACCAATGGTGGGCGTTGGACTTTCCGATTGGAAAATCGAACAGATGCGTTATGGGATTGGCGGGACGTCGTATTTGAATTCTGGCATGGCTCGATTTGAGCATCCGCACAATGAATACTTGTTGCTATGGACAGAACAAGGCATGGTCGGTCTGTTGCTCTTCATGGTATTTTTTGTACTAGTTGCATTTTCCGGTACGGCACCTAGCCCATCGAGTGAATTGTCGATGCATTTTTGCAGTAGACTTGCGTTAATCGGCGTGCTGGTAATTTCCTGCTTTGCATACCCGCTTCACGGCGAACTCACGCTATCGTTGGTGATGATACATCTGGCAATTTATTTAGCAACAAAGAATGAGCAGCAGCAGTCGCCTCGCTGGATGCCAGCAAAAGTATTTCTGTGGATGGCGTTAATGTTGTCAGTATTCTCGCTGTTTGTTTTTTCCAAGCGCTGGGTAGGTGAAACGCACCGTTCGCGTTCGATGTCTGCTCAACTGCAAAAAAAATACAGTATCTCCCGCAGGGAAGCATTGAAGTCGCGCAGCGATTGGTATATACTTGATCCTACGGGCACGCCGGTGAATTGGTACATCGCTGATGCCTTTTTCAGAGAGGGAAACATTGGAGCTAGTATTCCTTATTTTGAGAAGGCCTTAAAAGAAAATCCATATCATCTTCGCGTATTGAATGATTATGGAACAGCTTGTGAGCAACTGGGAAAAACAGGACAAGCGATTGAATTGTATACGACCGCGCTAGTGTATTGCCCGTTATTTCTAGAGGCCCAATTCAATCTGGCAGCCGCATATCACAATGCAGGAAAGTCGCATGAAGCGGTCGACGTACTTTATTCGCTGCAAAATCAGTCATCAATGACTCAAGGCAATCTTCGAAGATTCCGTCAATATGTTCCTGTAATCATGCGTGGATTTGCAGCCGGTGATAGCCTGAAAGTAGAACCGGGTGAAGAAAGAGCGAATTATCTCCGACAATTATTTGCAGACTCGGTATTATTGGCGGAGTTCAACAAGTCCACTTCTCCGGAGTCATTTCTCTTTAATATGAAGTCGCGTGGTAAGCTAACTAATCAATGACCGTGTACCTTTTCAATCATCAGGTGAACAGCGGTAGCATAGACGAGTGCGAAACAAAATGATTTAACGAGAATCTCAGCAACGCGTTTCCGGTCTTTTCGAATGTGATTATGATCTTTTACTTCTTCCAGATGACCCAATTGTTTAAAGTTGGAGAGATTGAAAAAGCCAAAAAGAATACAGAATCTGTATCGAATTTCGAAGAAGAGTACAATGGCGCTGAAGGACACAAAAAGCATCAGCGACCAGATTATAACTGAGTGTGCCCAAATGATGGAGCCGGCGGTCAGGAATAGCGTGGCGACAGAAAAAATGCGGAGAAAAAGTTTACGCACACGTAATTCGGGAGTGCCGATATTGCAGCTCCCGGGCTGGTAGTGGTTATGGGTCGAATACGGACTCATCATTGGGGTAAAAACAACCGTAAGTGGAGAATGTTCAATTTGCCGCGAATTTCGTCCAATTTCTATAGAAGTCAAGCGATTATGCGACAATTTAGCTGATTTTGGATAACTTTGACCCGCTTTGGCGTCCATGGGCGCTGTTGCGATTGGATGTTGTCCGAATCCGTAGTTGCGTCCCGCTAACTACATTTACGGCTAGTTAATCGTTCCGCATGCCTAGTTCTTGGGTGGCACAAAGCAGTAGGAGGAGTGTTGCGATTCAGTGGCTGTGAATTGCACGGATTCGCGATGCTACTCCATTGATGCCCCTGTAGTTTAATGGATAAAACTAGCGTTTCCTAAACGCTCGATGGCAGTTCGATTCTGCCCGGGGGTACAACCTATTGCTTTTTCCTACTCCCATACTTAGTTTCAATTCGAATTATTTCTACTTGAGGCAATGATTATATTCCGTTTGAATACGACTAGAAGATAATCAAGTCTTAATAAATAAGTTTCCTGGTAGTAGGTAGTCTTCCAAATTAAACTCAAAAATAATTGTACGGATTTAGTGCATATGAATTTGTTATCTTGTAAATTGAAGATCTAATCACGTACACGTGTGTTTATTTTAAGTTGTTTTAAAAAAATTATGATGTCATGATAAAAGGAATTTTATGCTGTTGTCTTCTTTTATGTTTTGTTGCTGCAAAATCGGAGAGCGGCACTAGCGATGGATTTCACCTCGTCGATCTTCGGGCCGGCGCTGGTATTGTCACTGCGCCTGCGGTGCTGGAAGGCATTGGAACAGCAGTTGCCGAATCGATTGTCGATCCTGATTTTCAATCGGTCGCTATCGATGGAGATATAGCCTATTCGGTGTCGGCGTTATTTCTTCCCGACAGTCGGTTCAGCTTTGGCATGGACGTAGTCTTCGATCGCACTACGTTGTTGTATGAATTCGCAACACCGGAATTAGATGAATCCTATGAGACCGAATACATCAGTCTGATGGCCCGAATGGATTTCAAGTACATAAAAAAAGGCCCGTTTAAGCTGTACTCTTCGATAGGAATAGGCCTATGCTCTCGAAGCGTAGATCAGACATTTCCTTCTACGGAAATTTCAGACAAAAATTTCGGAGGCGCTCTGCAGCTAACTCCCGTCGGTATCAGAGTAGGTAATCGCCTCGCTTTTTGGGCCGAGCTGGGTTTCGGCTATCGTGGAGTTCTTGCCGGCGGATTGGCGCTGAAATTATAATAAAGACATTATTACACTCGAACTTCGGAAAAATGTACTAGACTGATCCAATAATCAACAATGACTCAATCAATTTCTCGTATTAGTGTATTGGTTCGTGATCACGATGAAGCAATTGCTTTTTTTGTGGACCAACTGGGCTTCGACCTGCTCGAGGATACACAGGTTACGCCCTCTAAACGCTGGGTCGCCATCGCACCGCCAGGTGCCAGCGGTTGTGCCGTCTTGTTATCAAAAGCATCCGGTGACGAACAGCTGCAGCGCGTGGGAAACCAGACTGGCGGAAAAGTGCTACTCGTGCTCCATACCGATTCCTTCGATGATGATTTGGAACGCTTACGTCGTCATAATATTAAAATTGTTCGCGGGCCCTCGCAAGAAGCGTGGGGCAGAGTAGTAGTCTACCAAGATCTCTACGGAAATTTGTGGGATTTGGTCGAACGTAAGGGAGAAGCATAAAGCTGCTAACCAAACGAATTAACAGACCGGTTAGTTGAGTTTTAACCGCTCCAGCTCCAATAACTTCACAATAGAAGTTGTAATGTTTGCAAAAACAGTCTTATTCGTTTTTAGAAAATAATCCGTTGCGCCCTGCCGGATTGTCTCCAAGGCTTTTTCAATATCATCCTGAGCGGAAACCATGATAATGCAGGCGTTAGGATTTTTCAATTTTATCGCTCGGAGAATTGAAAGACCGTTCAGCGAACTTTCTTTTCCGAAATCATAATCAAGTACGATAATTCGTTTGTCATCCTTCTGGTATTCAGAAAGAAATTGTTCTCCGTTCTTAAAAAGTTCTGCATTGAAATCACACGCGGAAATCAAATAGTCTTTCAGCATGATGCTAAACGACGGGTCATCATCGATAATTGCGATGTGTGATTCTCCGGAAAGTGCTTCCAGATCTTTTTGTTTTAGCTGTTCTTTGAAAATAGAAGACATAACAACGTAGAAATGTTCGATGCTAAATTAAACTAATCTTCACAAACAAGAAACCGGCAGATACATTTACACCAATCTGCTAAGAAATATTGGTTGATTCGCAATTTATTCGGACTGATTTATAAGGATGCTTACCTTAGCTGCATGTCCGAATGGATTGTCATACTGGGTTTTTTGGTAATAGCATTACTGTATGCTGCTGTAGGTCATGGCGGCGCCAGTGGTTATCTGGCGCTGATGGCACTGCTTGGTTTAGCACCGGCTGTTATCCGACCATCGGCGCTGGTATTGAATGTTATTGTTTCCTTGATTGCAGCTGTTTACTTTGTTCGTAGCGGTTATTTTCGACCCCGATTATTTATCCCATTGGCTATAGTCTCCATTCCAATGGCCTGGTTGGGAGCGCACCTTCAGGTTTCCGATCATTGGTACAGAATACTTCTCGCCGCTTGCCTACTGATAGCTGTTGTCCGTTTACTCGCTGAGATGCACGCCAATTCCGACCAGCCGGTCCGACCCGTTTCCATTCCGTTGTTGCTTATTGCAGGAGCGGGCATAGGAGTTTTGTCAGGAATGATTGGTATTGGCGGTGGCATATTACTCTCTCCATTTCTGTTATTAGTTCGCTGGACGGATATGCGCGAAACCGCCGCTTTATCAGCTCCTTTCATACTTGTGAATTCATTAGCAGCACTGGCGGCACTTTCGTCTCAGGATCCCGTTTTTCCTGATACGCTATTGTTTTGGATATTGGCTACCATTGCGGGTGGAACTGTAGGTGCTTATTTAGGTAGCCGAAGACTTCCTGTTGTCGCATTAAAATATATTCTGGCGGCTGTTTTATTGCTGGCTACCGGAAAACTTATCCTCGTATAAAAATGATTACAGTAGAAGCTGCGAAATCTATCTTGAAAAAACACGTGCGTTCTCTTGATGTTGTTCAACAGCCAATAGAAGTTGCCGTAGGCATGGTGCTGTCAAAAGATATTCGCGCTGCAGCTGACATGCCGCGTTTTGATCAGTCGGCGGTTGATGGCTATGCAATTGTACTCGATAAGTCATCGAAATTAGTGGCAAACCGTTTCAAGGTACTTCACGAAATCAAAGCCGGTGATGCTCCCTTGTTACGCACGCAGCGAAATGCAGCTTACCGGATTTTCACCGGAGCACCGGTTCCGAAAGGTACTTTTTGTATAGTCATGCAAGAGCAAGTCGCCTTGGATGGCGGTGATATTATACTAAGTTCGGATACCATTAAACATCTTCGGCATATTCGGCTACGTGGCGGAAATTTTCGGAAGGGCACTGTAGTTTTAAAAAAAGGTGTTGCGTTGACGCCAGCGGCAATCGGATTATTAGCCGCGTTGGGTGCAGTGACGGTTCCGGTGTATCGCCGGCCAGTAATTGGCTTGCTGGTTACCGGGAATGAACTTGTTCAGGCGGGCAACTTGTTGCGCACAGGACAGATTTATGAATCTAATTCGATGTCGTTACGTGCTGCACTTCAGTCCAGCGGTTTCTCGCTCTCCACAATTGTCAGAGCGCGTGATACGGCAAACGCTGTCGATCGTGCACTTGGTAAACTCCTTGCTGCGTGCGATGTGGTTTTGGTAACCGGAGGAATTTCAGTAGGTAAATATGATTTTGTCCACGCATCCCTTCAAAAGCAACGAGTTCGGGAGCTTTTTTATAAAGTAGCACAGAAGCCCGGGAAGCCACTTTTCGCAGGCACACGTAGAAAAAAGTTGATTTTTGCTTTGCCGGGAAATCCCGCCGCGGTGTTGGTTTGCTACCACGAGTATGTTCTCCCTTCGCTACGCCAAATGGTCGGAAAAACACCTTTCATTATCAAGCATTTGCCCATGGAGCACGACTTTCGCTGGAGCGGGGATCGCGCCCAGTTTTTCCGTGCTAACATGGGGGAAAATAGTGTGAACATTCTGGCCGCACAGGACTCCGACAACCTCCTGAGCTTTGCAGAAGCCAATGCTTTGGTGTATCTTTCTAAAGGAAATCATGACCTTTTGAAAGGCGATACAGTGGAAGTTCATCCGCTTTCGTCGGGGTCCTTCTGACTGTGATGGAGATCAAAGTAAAATTGTTCGGAATGCTCGCCGATGAATTGCAGCGGCAGGAAATGACGTTGAACGGCGTGTCCGATCTTCGCTCATTAGAACA
>Ga0315906_10001806_pt1 | contig 31024 bp, 20 predicted proteins | sample LakEriMetagenome_4_FD_203526 | JGI IMG/M metagenome (GOLD analysis project Ga0315906, IMG submission 203526) | Freshwater fungal communities from buoy surface, Lake Erie, Ohio, United States - Buoy 2 MA122 | ecosystem: Environmental > Aquatic > Freshwater > Lake > Lake biofilm | place: USA...
TATGGGCGCCCGTTGGCCAAGATGCGCTGGTATACGCTCCTCCCCGCGCTGTGCGGACTACGCAAGAATGGGAAATGGCCAATGACCTTGGCGACAGCCATGTAAATTCTTTGGGTCAGGGTGGTGCTATCCCTGCCAACTCGACTAACTTCAGAACAGTAGGTAGAATTTTCGTTCAAAGCGGAAAAGTGGTTACCTATATTTTGTATCCGGAAAATGCTACCAAGAAACTGTTTATAGGACTCTACAATGCATCAGGAACTTTGTTGTCTTCACACACAGGATTGGGAACACTAACGAAAAATTATACCCCGAACTTTACGGGATGGATTACCATCCGTGTTCGCAATAGCGTGAATACTAACCCTTCACAACGCTGTTGGGTAAATGTTTCGTACGAAGCTCCTGCTGTCATTACCAATGCCAACGCTGCAACAGCGGGTAACACTTCATCCATTTGGACAGGTAATGGAGGCACCTCAGACTGGAATGATCCATATAACTGGGAAGAAGGAAAAGTTCCTGTGGATACTTCGTTAGTCATCATTGAGTCAAACGCATTCCCCCAACCTGCTGTTGTGGGTGTAGCAACTGCTGATAGAGTCGTCTTGGAAGAAGGGGCCCATCTATTCGTTCACGGAACACTCCAAGTGCAATCAATCGAAGGGGTGGCCCAGGTATCGGGAACGGGTACATTGAATCAGGGCGCTGAAACCATTTCGCTGGCTACTCCGGTGCTTGCCGAGTTTGTGGTTTATCCGAATCCATTTGAAGACCGTTTCGATATCGCTGTGAACGGTGTGTTCGAGGCTGATACTCGCTTGAATGCAGAACTTTTAACTGCAGACGGTCGGATTCTACAAACGTATTCAACCTCATTGCCTAATCTAAATGCTCGCTTAAATGCCGACATGAATGGCAAGCCCGCCGGTTTGTACCTGTTACGCATCGTGGGCGGCGAGTCACAAGTGTTGCGTTTGGTTAAGCAATAAATTGACTTGACAACTGAGGCGCAAAGAACGCGGAGAAGCTTTTTCTCGGTGTTCTTTGCGCCTCTGCGGTTAATCAAAAAAACCTCCCAGCAAACCTCAAACCGACTACATTTGCACCCGAAAATCAACGAATCCGTCTGTCAATGTCCCAGATAGAACTTCTCCTGCCTAAAATGGGCGAAAGCGTAGCTGAAGCCACCATTATCAAATGGGTGAAAAACGAAGGTGATGCCATCACAGCCGATGAGCCAATCATTGAAATTGCCACCGATAAGGTAGATAGTGAAGTGCCTGCACCGGAAGATGGAGTATTATTGAAATGCTTGGTGAAAGAGGGTGATGTGGTGGCCGTTGGTCAGCCCATCGCCATCATTGGAGTGGGAGCAACAGCATCTGTAACGGCAACTTCTTCAACGCCAACAGTAGCGCCATCGCCTGCCCCTCAGACGACTGCGGTAGCTGCGGCTTCAATGGCTTCCCCATTGGCGGCTTCAATAACCGTCTCGAGCAGTGAAGATCGTTTCTATTCACCACTGGTAAAGAGTATAGCAAAAACGGAGGGCATTACCCAATCGGAGTTAGATGCGATTGCGGGTTCAGGCCAGGGTGGACGCGTTACCAAAGGCGATATCCTCAACTATATAGCTTCTCGTGGTGCTGCTCCTGCAGCAGCTCCTGTTGCAGCTCCGGCAGTTAAACAAGAGCCTGTAGCTTCGTCTGCCGCACCTTCGGCTCCGAAGCAGAAGGCAGCAATCAGCATTGGAGGCAACGACGAAATCATCGAAATGGATCGTATGCGTAAACTCATCGCCGATCACATGGTGATGAGCAAGCAAACTTCTCCGCACGTTACCTCTTATGTGGAGGCGGATGTAACTAATATCGTTCTGTGGCGCGAGAAATACAAGAAGCAGTTCGAGCAAAAAGAAAAGACCAAACTCACGTTTACCCCGATTTTCATAGAGGCATTAGTAAAAGCCATCAAGGACTTCCCGATGATTAATATTTCGGTTGATGGTGATAAAATCATCAAGCGCGGCGACATCAATATGGGCATGGCCACTGCGTTGCCCAGCGGAAATTTGATTGTGCCGGTCATTCGCAACGCCGATATGCTTAATCTCTCCGGGATTGCCAAACGAGTGAATGATCTGGCTGATCGCGCCCGTAACAATAAGTTAACACCCGATGAAATTAGTGGCGGAACCTACACTATCACAAACGTAGGATCCTTCGGAAATGTAATGGGCACGCCCATCATCAATCAGCCGCAAGTGGCCATTATGGCCGTAGGTGCCATCCGCAAGAAGCCCGCTGTCATTGAAACTCCTTCCGGCGATTTCATTGGAATTCGTCATATGATGTTCCTGAGCCACAGCTATGACCATCGTGTGGTCGACGGTGCTTTGGGAGGACAGTTCGTGCGCCGTGTAGCCGATTATCTCGAGGCGTGGGATATCAACAGAGAAGTTTAAGAAACCCCGTGTTTTTTTTCTTTCGTATTCAAGGCGTTGCCTATCTTCGGGCAATAAATTTTTGTTGACCTTTCTCTATACCTTGAATAGAATGAAGCGTATCTTGTTGCTTGTCATTTTTACCGTTGTAACTGCATCAGTTTTCAGCGCAGCTCCTCCCAAACGTTTTGTCTTTGCCGCTAAATTTTTAGAAGCAAACCAAATGCTGGAAGAAAGTTTGTGGATCCAAAGTATAAATGCATGGATTGATCTTCTGGTCGAAAACCCGAATAACGCCAACATCAATTATAAAATTGGTTATTGCTATTTGCAAACGGCCAATTCGAAGCTGGAGGCATTGCAGTATCTGGAAGCTGCCTGTGATAAGCGGTTCAGTAAATCCTACGACCAATACGATCCTCTTGAAAAGCGCGCACCCGTGCAAGCTCTTTTCTACTTGGGTAGAGCACAAGCGTTGAATCTCAAAATCGATGATGCAATCGCCACTTTCCAGAAATTACAGAAACAGCTGGGAAAGAAACACCTCATGTACATCGACGCTACGCGTGAATTGGAAATGTGTCAGGAAGCGAAGTCGCAAATAGCTAATCCGAAGAATTACAAAATCACCAACGTAGGTCCGATTCTAAATACATCTTCCAACGAATACAGCCCTGTGCTGTCACTCGATGAAAGTCAACTCTTCTTCACAAGTCCGCGTATCCGTCCCGATTCGTCCAATAGCAAGATTATAGACTTTGTGACTATGCAATACAAGGACGACATCTACGCCACATTTAAGAACGAAGAAGGCGTATGGATGGAGCCTGAATTGCTAAACCTAAACACCGATGCCCACGATGCTGCAATCAGTGTTTCGCCCGATGGTCAGACACTATTTATTTACCGCGATAACTTTGGTGATGGTCAATTGCTCGAGAGTACACTCATCGGGGAAACGTGGAGTGAGCCTGTAATGCTTGGTTCTGATATCAATACGGCAGCATGGGAAACACACGCAACAGTTTCTGCCGATGGTAATACGTTGCTTTTCGTGAGCGATAGAACAGGGGGAGTTGGTAAAAGAGATATCTATCGCTGCGTGAAACTTCCAAATGGAGAATGGTCTCGTGCGTTGAACATCGGGACACAAGTGAATACGAATTACGATGAGGATGCTCCTTTTCTAACGGCCGACGGAAGAACCTTGTATTTCGCATCACGTGGACACAACACGATGGGCGGCTTCGATATCTTCTATTCGAAACTGGGCCAAGATGGTGAGTGGGGCACCCCGGTTACCCTGGGATATCCAATTAATACAGTAGACGACGACGTTTTCTTTGTACCCATGGCTGATGGCCGTCGTGCGTATTACTCTTCTTCGAAAGATGGTGGATACGGGTTGAAGGACATATACCTTGTTGACATGCCGGATATCACAGAAGAAACGCAGCTTGCGGTTTTGAAAGGCTACGTTATTACGCCGGAAGGAGAGGAGCTGCCCGATGATTTGCGTATTCTCGTGAAGAATGACAAGAATGCCGAAGTGTCCGAATACCGTCCTCGTAAACGCGATGGTGGTTATCTGGCTGTATTGAACCCATGTACAAGCTATCACATTGAATACTACAAAGGCAAGGAGAAAATCAAAGAGGATGATATCAATGTGCCTTGTGAAACTTCATTCCAGGAAATTGAACGTGAAGTATTCCTTGTTCCTGTAAATATTACCAAGGAGGAGCCTGTTGCTCCAACACCTTCACCGGATGCTGATAAAAAGGCCGGAACAAAGCCCGGCGATAAGAAGACCGGTACAAAAGGCGATACATCGAAGGCTGGTGCTGCAGGTAAGTCGGGAGACACTTCAAAGACCGGCGATACTCCAAAGTCTGATGCTAAAAAGGATGCCGGCAAGGCTCTTACTCAAGAGCAGGAAACGTTCAGTGGAAAAATCGATGAGCCTGCTATAACAGTAACTCCTGCCGGTCAGTCACTTGATCCGGTCGAATTGAAGTTTGATAAAAAGGATCCTATCGGCCGTCAGTTTATTCCTGAAAAAGGCTTTGCTCAATATGCGCATTATTTCGTGTATGGCTCGCATAGTATGATGAAAGATGAAATGGACTTCGCTTATTTCGTGCGCGACGTTGACGCAATTATTAAAACGGGCAAGAAGCCTGTTGTGGTAATTGAAGCCTCAGCTTCGAAAGTGCCATCTGTAAAGTACAAATCAAATGACGAGCTTGTTCAATTGCGTTTCGATGCGGCTCACGATCTGGTTCGCGCAGCCCTAAAGGCTTACGGTCGGGAAGAAGGAAAAGACTACACCTTCGGCAAGGGATCGAAGGCAGTTCAAGGTAAGGAATACGAAAATGATTCAAAGAATAATCGCCTCCTCTACGAGCAATACCAATTTGTGAAGGTGCGCGTGCAGGGCTAATCGACTTGATGTTTTAATAGCTCACGGCTTTAACATAGAAACAAAAATAACCCCTCGGACACTCCCATCCGAGGGGTTTTTGCTACCCTTTGCCGACAGCGCCGGCGTTGCTCTGTGTCATTATAACCTACCTTCGCTCGCTTTTATTTTATTGATTCGAAAAAAATGAAACTCAACCTGAAAAGACCCTTGGCGTTTTTCGATCTGGAAACCACCGGAACCGATATCGCCAAAGACCGCATCGTGGAAATTGCCGTCGTGAAAATTATGCCTGATGGACAAGTAAGCATGATGCCTGCCCAACGCGGAAAGGAGCACCGGTTGATGGTCAATCCGACGGTTCCAATTCCGATTGAGTCTTCATTGGTGCATGGAATTTATGATGCCGATGTAGAGAGTGCACCCACCTTCAAGGAGCTGGCACCCAAGCTTTTCAAATTCATTTTCGAGTGTGATTTGGGTGGCTTCAATTCGAATCGCTTCGATATTCCTATGCTGGCAGAAGAGTTTCTGAGAGCCGACATTGACTTCAATGTAGAGGGACGCAACCTGGTCGATGTGCAGGTGATTTTTCACCTTATGGAGCAGCGCAATTTAAAAGCGGCCTACAAATTTTACTGCGACAAGCAACTCGATGATGCGCACGAAGCACTGCCGGATACACTTGCAACTGTGGAGGTTTTTGAGGCGATGCTAGAGCGTTATGCCCACGTGGAAATGACCGATGAGCAAGGTCAGGTTTATCATCCTGTACAAAACGATATGGAAGTCATTCACAAGTTGAGTGAGCGCAAGAAGAAGGCCGACTTTGCCGGACATATCATCTTCAATGAGAAGGACCAACCCGTTTTTAATTTCGGGAAGTACAAAAACATGCAAGTGCAAGAAGTGCTTAGTAAGGATTTGGGATATTTCAGTTGGATGATGAACGCGGACTTTCCATTGTACACCAAAAAAGTGTTGAAGGAAATTCGTGATACGATGCGTTAAATAATATGACCGCTGAAGGAAAGCATATCACGATACTCGTATCTAACGATCTTCAGCATGATCAGCGCGTGGCCAAAGTGTGCGGCACGCTCCTCGATATGGGTTTTCGCATTACGCTTGTGGGACGGCTATTGCCTGATAGTAAACCTTTCGAGCGTCCATATGAGATTCGTCGTTTTCGGTTGCCGTTTCAAACAGGAGCCCTGTTTTACGCAGCACTCAACGTGAGGCTTTTCTTTTATCTTTTGTTTAAACGCACAGATATCATCTTGGCCAATGACCTCGATACATTGCTTCCGGCTTTCTTAATAGCTCGTGCAAAAGGGAAAGAAGTAGTGTACGACAGTCATGAGTATTTCACCGAAGCAGAGGGTTTAACCAATCGACCGTTGCCGAAGAAGTTCTGGCTTACAATCGAAAGTTTTGTCTTCCCGAGACTCAAGTATGTTATAACTGTCAACGAAACTATTGCCGACATCTATAGGGCGCTATATCACAGGACGGTTCATGTGGTGCGTAATGTTCCTGTATTGCGGAACGCAGTGGTGACAGCTTCCCGCAGTGAATTGGGTTTGCCAACTGATAAGCGAATTATTCTTTTGCAAGGTGCATACATTGATCCCGATCGAGGTGGTTTGGAGCTCGCGCAAAGCATGGAGTTTGTGGAGGAGGCGTTGTTGCTCATCATAGGTTCGGGGCGCGATCTCGATAATATTAAACGAGCCGTTGCTGAGCGGAAATTGGAGCAGCGAGTAAAATTTATCGCCAAGTTACCTTTCGCGGAATTACAGCGATACACGGCCGTGGCCGATGTAGGTGTGTCGCTCGATAAACCACTGCATCTGAATTATGCGTATTCTCTTCCGAATAAGTTGTTCGATTACATTCATGCGGGTCTGCCTGTGCTCGTCTCCGATTTGCCGGAATTAAGACGTGTAGTTGATGCCTATAAGATTGGAGTGGTGGTCAGTCGGGTCGAGCCTCAAGAAATTGCTTTCTCATTGCAGCAAATGTTCGATAATGGCAAGTTGGAGAACTGGAGGAAAAATGCGCTCATGGCTGCGCAGGAACTAAACTGGCAAAACGAACAGGAAGTAATTCGAAAGATATACGGTCCGCTCTGCTGAACTATCTCAGCTTCTTCATGATAAACTTCGCCACGATGATTGGGGTCAGTGCCACAGCTCTTAGTAGCCCCAGTCTTTTTCTTTTCAATCTAAATTCTTCGACATAAAGCGCTCGATTGAATTGCTTCGAAAGCCCTGAAGCTTCGCACTCCGCTACCAGCAAATCGATTCTTTTGCTTGACACTTTTTGTTTGAATAGGAAAAGATGAAAGTCATAATCGGCTAGTACTTTCATGGAAGAATCGAAGACCTCTTTCTCAAATAGACTCCTTCGATAAAAGGCACTTTGCTGGTGAAGCGTGTTGCGTATATAAAGGTCGCTGCCCATCGAGCTCATGTGCACTTCAGGTACCAGTGAATGTTTAACGTTCACATTTCGGACACTACCGAAAAGGATTGAAAGCTGTTCGGTCACATTCTCGGATACTGACTCCAGCACGTCGTTGGAGGCAAGTATATCGTCGCTACCAAGAATGAAAATCCAATCACCGGTGGCTTTGCGAATCCCTTTGTTGATGGCATCATAAACACCGCCGTCGCGTTCGCTGACCCAATATGTGATTTTGCTTTCGTGTGCTTTGATGATGTCGATTGTTCCATCGGTTGAGCCGCCATCAATAACTAAGATTTCATGCGCAGCATACGTTTGCTCATGCACACTGCGAATCGCTGCTTCCAGCGTGCGCCGTGCGTTGAACACAGGTATGATAACGCTGACGTCGGGTTGCTTCATTATGCATGCACGGCTTCATAGGCCGCGATGTCGGTGGTTTCTTTTATTTCTTGACCGTCGCACACGATCACTCGGCCATTGAATTTGCGCATGGTGTTGAAATCGTGTGATGCCATAAAAACGGCTGTGCCCGACCGGCTAATGGCCAACAGCAAATTGAGAATCTCGTGACTTGTTTTGGGATCGAGGTTACCCGTTGGTTCATCGGCTAAAATGAGTTGCGGGGTGTTGAGCAGCGCGCGGGCAATCACCACACGTTGTTGCTCACCACCGCTTAACTCGTGCGGCATTTTGTGGCCTTTGTTGTCGAGGTCAACCAGATTAAGCACACTATTCATGCGCGCTGCGATAGCCTTTTCGTCGGTCCAGCCTGTAGCGCGCAGCACAAAATCGAGGTTGTCGAACACAGTTCGGTCGGTTAGCAATTCGAAGTCCTGAAATACGATGCCCAATTCGCGGCGTAGATACGGGATTTTTGAACGACCCATTTTAGAAAGATCGAATCCACAGCATTGCGCCTGACCTTTCGCTAAAGGCAATTCCGCGTAAAGTGTTTTAAGCAGACTGCTCTTGCCACTCCCGGTTTTTCCGATTAGATATACAAACTCTCCGGCTTTTATTTCCAGATTCACGTCTTTCAGAATCACATTCTCTTTCTGACGTATCTCGGCATGTTCGATTTTGACTACGACTTTCTCTTCCGACATGGTTTGTTTGTTTAGGTCAAATTTGGGGAGAGAATCAATTCCAGCGCAGCCGGTTTAATTGCGTTTTCAACAAAGGGCACTCCGCCAAGGAAACAGGATTATAGGATAATAGGATTGTAGGGGGCACAAGAATTCCATAGAACGCCTTTCATTCCCTAAGATCCTAAATCCTATTCTCCTATAATCCTAAAAAAAAATGTAACCTTCCATCTTCACCCCCCGTACCAAAGGTGTGATTTGTTTTTTTGGTTAATTAATGGATTTGGTTAAGTAAGGCAGCCTCCCAACGGGGAGGCTTTCTTATTTAGTGACTAATTACTAATGACTAATGATTTGTCATTGGTCATTAGTAATTAGTAATTTTTCTTGTGATCCCGAAGGGATTCGAACCCCTGGCCCGCAGATTAGAAATCTGCTGCTCTATCCAACTGAGCTACGGGACCTCTATAAACTTCAAAGTCCAAAATCCGATTTTCCGAAGAAATTCAGATTTTGAACTTTTTGTCGGGGTGGCAGGATTCGAACCTACGACCTTCTGCTCCCAAAGCAGACGCGATACCGGGCTACGCTACACCCCGAAAATTTTTGCAAACATACGCACGAGGACTCGTCGATTCAAGATTTTCCTAAGATTCAATCAAGTTGATCGTATTCGATCGGAAATCTTTCTGTTCGCTTTGCGGAGAGGGGGGGATTCGAACCCCCGGTAAGGGTTACCCCCTACGACAGTTTAGCAAACTGTTGGTTTCAGCCACTCACCCACCTCTCCAGGTGGTTTCCCAATTTTGGGACGGCAAATGTAGTCCATAACTCCACTGCTGCAAATACCCCCGGAAAAAAAATCAGGCATTTTGAAACCTTCCTATTCCACCCCCCGTACTAAAGGTGTGATTTGTTTTTTTGGTTAATTAATGGATTTGGTTAAGTAAAGACGCCTCCCAACGGGGAGGCGTTTTTATTAAAAGCCAATCTTTCATCGCCAAAGCCCCCCTTCGTGGCACCCTCGGTCAGGACGCGCTGCTGCGCGTCCACAGACTCTTAACTTCGATCGCTCGCACGAGCCCTTCGTGGCACCCTCGGTCAGGACGCGCTGCTGCGCGTCCACAGACTCTTAACTTCGATCGCTCGCACGAGCTCCACGTGGCACCCAGTTCACATCGCACTCAAAGTTTCGCCGCTACCAGCACCATCAGCAACACCAGTGATATCACATTCAACCAAACACCTGCCTTCAACATGTCTTTTCCGCGTATGTAACCGCTGCTGTAGGCAATTGCATTGGGAGGTGTGCTCATGGGGAACATGAAGTCGCAACTGGCTGCAATGGTTACCGGTATAGCAAATACCTCAGGCGATGCACCGGAACCGGCTGCCAGCGATGCAACAATTGGCACAAAAATGTTGACCATCGCGATGTTGCTCATGAGAGCGGTAATGACCAATCCTGTAGCACACAATAAGCTCACGAACAAAAACGGATTACCGGTGTCGAAGGAAGATATGGCGTTAGTCAGCGTCTTTACCAGTCCGCTTTGATCAAACGCGCTAGCCAGGCTCATTCCTCCTCCAAACATGAGCAAAACGCCCCAGGGCAGTTTCTCGGTATCACGCCATTCCAGCACTTGTTCTGATTTGTTTGATGAGGGTATCAGAAACATACTGCTTCCCATAATGAGGGCTATTGCAGTATCGCTAAACTCGATGCCTATCGGTTTAAGTGCGGAACTAATCGGTTCCTGAAGCATCCAGAGCAGGGCGGTCGATACAAAAATGCCGAATACGATTTTCTCTTCTCGTTTCCAGTTGCCTAGCAAAGCCAATTCACTACTTATGATGGCTTGACCCAACGGGAAACGGCCGAGCCTATTGGGGAAAACAACCCAGACCATCAAAAGGTAAGCACAGACAAGCAAAGCCAATGAGAAGGGTAGTCCCCACGCCATCCAATCGAAAAAACTAACCGTATGCGCGAACGACTTATCGAGTATACCGGCCATACTGGCATTGGGCGGTGATCCCACCAGCGTTGCAATACCGCCAATGCTTGCGCCATATGCTATGGAAAGCATCAATCCAGTCGAAAAATTGCGTGTGCCTTTAGTTGCCTGCGGCTCATTCGCCAATAACATTACGACTGATCCTGCAATAGGCAACATCATGAGTGTAGTAGCTGTATTGCTGATCCACATGCTGATGAAATAGCTGGCCAGCAAAAAACCCAGTATGATGTGGTTAGCGCCTGTTCCTGTACGTGAAACGATATTCAGTGCAAGCCTTCTGTGCAAATTCCATTTTTCCATGGCAAGTGCAATGAGGAAACCTCCTAAAAAAAGAAACACGTATCGATTACTGTACGCAAGGCAGGTCTTTTCTAAGCTTAATACTCCCAGAATAGGAAATAGAATGATGGGGAGCAACGAAGTCACTCCCATAGGAACACTTTCGGCTATCCACCAAACGAGCATCCACGCAACAACGCCAAGCACTTTTGCTTGCGCCACATCGAGTCCTGCGGGTTGCCACCACCAAATCGATGCGAATGATAGTGGGCCTAGCAGAAGCGATAAATTCTTGCTGATAGAATTCATGGTGGTCAAAAGTAACGTACACGGGCTCTTGCGAGGTAAATTCGCACCATGCAAGAGCGTGCGGTCAAAAAAAATCAAGTATTGGAACTTCTCATTAGCGACATGGCTTTTGGTGGAGTCGGCATTGGCAAATTGCAAACTGAACAAGGAGAGTTCGCTGTGTTTGTGCAAAACGCAATTCCTGGTCAGCGCGTGTTGGCGCGTGTAGAGAAGGCACAGAAACGATTTGCTGAATGCAAGCTGGTCGAAGTCCTGCAAGCATCACCCGATGAGGTGGAGGTGCCCTACCAGGCAATTCCCGGTGCGCCCTATGCCACCCTGCCCATCGAACTTCAACGGCAGTATAAGCAGCGCACTACGTTGGAGCTTTTTCGACGCATTGGAAAGATTTCGAATATCGAAGATGTGTTCGATGAATACATCGAGTCGCCGGCGACGTGGCATTATCGAAATAAAATGGAATACGCTTTCTCTGTCATTCGTTTTGATTTGGAGGAGAAAAAAGAATATGATGATTTCGGCCTTGGGTTTAAGCATCGTGGCACTTGGTGGTGCGTTGAAAATTTGGACCGAGACTCTGGTCTGTTCGATAAAGACTTGGAAGAGAAACTTTGCGCCATTCGTCAATGGTGTATTGAAACAGGGCTTCCTGCTTGGCATCCGCCTGCGCATCATGGTTTCTTTCGTTACCTCGTTGTGCGTAAAAGTTTTGCAACAGATGAGTTGCTTGTCAACCTAGTCACTTCAGAAAAGGGATTAGATGAGTTCAACACACAAGCCTTCGTGGCTTGTCTTCAGCAGTATTTGGGTGCACGCTTAGCCGGTGTCATCCAAACCATCAATCCCAACACAGGCGATCGTATCGATCCGCTGTCCGGTCAGACCAACCTGCTCTGGGGGCGTCCGGTAATCGTGGAAACAATACACGGTTTGAAGTTCGAAATCAGCATGACCAGCTTCTTTCAAACAAATCCCCGCAGCGCAGAAAAGCTTTACGCGAAAGTGTTGGAGTACGCGGGCGTGCGCGATACGGATGACGGTTCAGTGATCCTTGATTTATTTTGTGGAACCGGCACCATTACCCAGTTATTGGCGAAAGAAAGCGGTAAAAAAATAATAGGTGTCGATATTGTGGAGGCTGCCATTTTGGATGCTCGCCGCAACGCTGAACGCAATGAGGTGCATAACCTGGAGTTTTTTGCGGCAGATGTAGGGAAGTTTTTGCTCGAGTATCCGCAGTACCAAGGTAAAATAAGTTGCGCCGTCCTGGATCCGCCTCGCGGAGGAATCGCCCCAAAAACACTTCGAAAAATAATTGCACTTGGTGCTAAGCGCATCGTATATGTTTCTTGCAATCCCTCCACGCAGGCGCGCGACACGATTGATTTACTGGCTGCGGGTTATTCCTTGAGGCGAATAAGCTTAGTCGATCAGTTTCCTCATACATCGCATGTTGAAACTGTAGCCTGGTTTGAATTGGAATAGCTCATTTGTGTATTTTTGAAAACATGTCAAAGGAACCAACGCTCATATTGAACGCCCGACAAATCAACCGAAAGCTGATTCGTATGGCGCATGAAATTCATGAGAATCATTACAAGGAAAAGGAACTTGTTTTGGTTGGTATTGAAGGACGAGGCAGTCAACTGGCTACCCGCTTGTGCAAACATTTAGCTGAGATTAGCGAACTTACGTTGCAGCAGGAAGAAATACGCCTGAATAAGGATAAACCCCTATCAGAACCTCTTCAATACACCGGTGAAATAAAGTCGCTGAAAGGAAAGTCGGTTATTTTGGTGGATGACGTGCTCAATAGCGGTAAAACGCTAATGTATGCCTCTCGCTATCTGTTAGATGTTGACGTAAAATCGCTGGCTATTGCAACACTCGTTGATCGTTTTCATCGAAAATTCCCAATCCGTCCGGATATAGTTGGACTTACTCTATCTACCAACTTGCGAGAGCATGTGTCGGTAAATTTGACCAAAGGGAAAGAGACCGTTTTTCTTGATTAAGCCGACAGAGATCAGTTCTTATTTAACCTCGCTGTGATTTGATAAGCGCTATTACCTCCTGCTGTTGCTCGGCCTTTTGCATATCGTACTCAATCCACTTGTTAAGTTGCGACACCAAGTCTTTTATCTGTAGCTGTAATTCCGAGATGGTTTTGTTTTGAGCTACAATCATATCGACTAAATCAGAGCTAGGTTGCATTTCATGTGAAGTCATTGATTTTGACTCCGGTTTCATGGCATAATCAATAATAGAACTCAAACTCTCTCCTTGCTCGTAGTGGTAAACCAGTCTCAATAAGTCAACTCCAAGTAGCGAGTTGAACTGCATAATCATACCTGGACGCATACTGCCTGCGAGAATGCGTTGATTAAAGTTCGATGGGCTGGTATCGAGCTCTAAAGCCACTTGTCGTTGCGATAAATTCTTCGCATCTAATAGGGCCATTACTACCTTACTGAACGCCTCTCTCTGCTTTGACTCCATTTTCATGGTTGTAAAATTGAGAATAAATAATGGTTTGGCTATCAATAAAATGTGTTTAAAAGTGACAAAAAACGGCCTATATGTATGTAATAATTTGTAAAAAGTGGAGGGTGTACGGATTGAAATAACGGCTATATGTAACCATATAACTTTTGGTGCGTTTAAATTAAGTTTTTATGAATAAACGAAAGAATTCATAGATGAAACTCGCTTTACAATCAATTAATTTAAGTTACCTGAACACTATGAAAATTACTGAATGGAGCCTGAAGACTGCCCTCTTTGTAGTTGTGTTTTCCATTTCCGAATTGAAAGCACAATCTCAAAAAACGGTATTTCAATTAACTCCGAAGGCGAATGCCTTCATGTGTCCATTCTTGACACCCATTTTTATGAATGAGTTAACCGAGGCAGGCGCGGAGGAATTAAGAAAGGATCAGGAATTGGTCATTCATTTTAAGGTTCCAACCGGTTCTGCACTGGATTCAACAGAGATATATCGGATAGCAGGTGAAGTTGGTTTCCAGTCTAAAATTTTCACCCTTCAAAAAACGGAAGAATGAGAAAACTTCTTACTCTGTTCATCTTGTTTGCGGCCTTCAAATATGAAGGTTTGGCTCAAGACAACACATTCTATCGGAAGTATAACCTATCCGGGATGCAAGGTGGACTCCAACTTGAGGCTACCCAGGATGGCGGGTTTGTAGCAACAGGCCAGCACGAAGGTAATGGCAGCGCAGGTAGCTGCGATGTCTATGTTTATCGCGTCGATGCCTGCGGTAATAATCTATGGTTCAAATTGATTGGTAATGGAGGCGCAGAAGGTGGAAAGTCGATCAAGCAAACAAGTGATGGAGGGTATATCGTTGCTTGTCATTATGATAACGTGGGTTCTTTAATACGCATGAACGATGCGGGCGACGTGCTTTGGTCAAAGGGTTATTCGGGAACTCAGTGGGTATTTTATGCCGATGAAACTGCCAACGGTGATTTTATATGTCTAGGGCATGCAAGCGGATCGCTTTATGTTTTTCGAACTACTTCATCCGGTGAAATGATATGGTCTAAGCTAGTCAGTAGTATGGGCTCAATGAGTTTTTTTATTGGCGAACTACCCAATGGTGATTTCATCTTCACTTCGGCATATGGCATTGACGGAAAAGATATGGCTGTAGGGCGAATTTCGGCGAATGGCGATTTTATTTACGGCAAATCCTACGGTGGTTCGGGTTGGGGTGAAGGAGACCATACAAGTTGGTCTTGTAAGGGGCTTTTGGTTGATAATGGTCAGGCTCTGGTTGTTACGTCTCCAACTTGGATGGGTAGTGGCGGAGAGGATGTTTTGCTTATGAAAGTTTCTACTGCAGATGGAAGTGTCATGTGGTCAAATACATTAGGAGGAGGAGGGTCTGACCAGTCAAGAGACATTGCGCTTCATCCGCATGGATATGCAGTAGTAGGTAACACTAACTCGTTTCCGGTAAGCGCAAGTGCTAATCCGGAAGCTCTTTCAGAAGACATGGGAGAACGCGATGTATTGCTTATTAATGTTGACTTTGATGGTAATTTGAATTGGGCAAGAACATACGGAGCAACAGGAAGGGATCGCGGAATTGGCGTGAGTTACAATATCGACAATGGATTTACAATGTCAGCATTTACAAACTCGACTTTTTTCGGGAGTTTTGACGCCGGTGATGATGCGATGGATCCAATCTTCATCAAAACCGATAGTCTTGGCTTTGTAACATGTCAGGTAAACACACCTCCCTTGGTGAATAATTCAGTTAATGTAACTGTCAATGATTTGGGGCAACTATCCACCGCTGGATTATCCGTTTTCACGTTAAATCCTTCTATCAATGATTACACACCAAACGATGTCTATGTATGTCAGTCTTGCTATACTGAGCCATTGTATGAGCCATCTGCTACAATTATTTGTGTAAATGAGGAAGTTGATTTTATTAATACTACCTCTGTTGGCTTGACGTGTTTTCAGAATTGGATAATAGAGGGACAGACATTCAGCGGTGAACTTGATACTATTACCTACGCTTTCGATGAGCCTGGTGTTTACGATGTAGAGCTTTTTTCTACATGTGGTAATCAAGACAATACGTTTATCACGAATATCTACGTCTACGAAACGATAGCCAGTGTTACCGGTCTTTCTGATTACAATGGATATGAGATTTCATGCTTTGGTGAAAACGACGGATCAATCGCCGTTTCGGCTACAGGTGGATATTTACCCGCAGGATCATCCTACGATTGGTACTGGAATGCGCCTGTGCCGAGCTCTCCGAATATCAGTGGTTTGGAAGCTGGAGAATATACCGTCATTGCAACCGATACAGAAGGATGTGCAGATACACTTATAATCGAGTTGAATGAACCCGAATTGTTATCGGCAGAAGCATCCGTTACTACCAATTACAATGGGTTTAATGTGAGTTGCTTCGACTATAGCGACGGGCAAGCTACCATCAACACGAATGGCGGTGTGATGCCCTACAGCTACAACTGGACATCAGGATCGAATACACAAAATGCAGGTTCGCTTTCCGCATCCAATTACTCTTGCACTGTAACAGACGCAAATGGATGTCAGACTGAGGATGGTGTAATTCTCAATCAACCCACAGTATTAGAAGGGCAAATTACAGTGGTGAGCGATTATAATGGCTATGAAATCAGTTGTTACAATGCTGATGATGGACAAGCGGTATTCAACGCGTCCGGTGGTGTACTGCCTTATAACATTACCTGGAACGGTCAGCCCTATACCATCGGAGCAGTAGTTTCCGGATTGTCGGAACAGTTACTTAATGTGCAGCTGGCAGATTTGAATGGGTGTAATGGTCAGTTCACAGCTACCATTGAACAGCCTCCTTTGCTGACACTTTCAACCGATGTTGTTTCCGATTATAATGGGTTTGATATTTCGTGTCCCAATGCTGCGGATGGTCAATGCATTGCCCTGCCCAATGGCGGAGTTCCGCCTTATATGTTCATGTGGGAAGATGGATCCAATGAAAATATTTCAACTCCGACGCTTATGGAAGGAACATATTCTGTGACGGTAATGGACGCTAATGGGTGTACCATTCTGGGAGAAGCTACACTAGAAGATCCGCTGCCAATAGAATTATTTGCTCAAGTGACCACAGATTATAATGGCTACCATATTAGTTGTTTTGGCTATAGCGACGGTCTGGCTTCCGCGTCCGCTTCCGGAGCAATTCCACCGTATTCTTTTTGGTGGTCAACTGGAGCCTCATCCATTAATTCCGGGTTCATTTCAGCTGGAGTGCATACTGTTTATGTAACCGATAGTCAACACTGCGATACAATTTCCGTTCAAGTCGAAGCCATACAACCGGAAAGTATAATTCTCTCTGAGCATATGATTTCCAATTATAATGGCTTTGGTGTTTCTTGCCCCGATGCTTCGGATGGTTGGATTAATGCAGAAGCTGCCGGCGGTGTGCCTCCTTATCAATATGCATGGTCGAACAATAACGCTTCTAACGACAATACGAATATCCCTGCCGGTGTGCATCAACTTGAGGTTACCGATCTAAATAACTGCGATAATGAATTTGAATTTGAGTTAACGGAGCCGGCCCCACTATCCATGCAGCCGGAAATTGTCTCTGATACCTGTTTCAAAGAGGTTGGAACAATTCAACTAAATACAAGCGGTGGTGCCGGAGGCACGTTGGCGGAACTCAATGGGGAACAAGTTGGGGACTCCATATGTTGCTTGCTTAGCAGCACCTATGCTGTACAACTGACCGATATAAATGGCTGCACCATTCAGCAGTTGTTAGAAATTCCCAATGTGCCAGGACCTGCTGCTGATTTCTACCTCAGTGATGCTCCTTATTGCTCCGGTCAATCCGTCATTGATTTCAGAGACGATTCCGACGGACAAGTGGTTCAATGGAACTGGAATTTCGGTGATGGAATGAGGGAGTTTGAAAAAGATGTGAATCACCTCTATAATGAGCCCGGAGTGTATAATGTTCGCCTGCGTGTTATTGATGTAAATGGATGCATGGATGAGAAGACTTCTGTAATCACAGTTAGTCCCGATTTGCGTGTGTTTATTCCAAACGCATTTACACCGAATCAGGACGGCGACAATGAGGCCTTTTTCCCCAACGGCAGTAGCATCGTTTCCTACGATATGGTCATTTATAATCGCTGGGGTGATGTTGTTTTTCGATCGACGCCGGAATTACCGAAATGGAATGGATCCGTTGACAACGCCAACCTAAGTTCTGAAAACGGAGTGTATACCTATCGTATCACGGTTTATGGTAATTGTGAAACAAAGGAAATAACCGGACACATTGTTATGATCCGTTAGGCAGGTCAGCGATCATAGTACGTCTGTTATTTGTCGTACAATGTTCTCGACGTCTTTACTTCCATCAATGATGTGATGAGCGCGGGCATAGTATTTCAACCGGGGTGATAAATGAAGGGATAACTCTTGCTCACTAGATGGAGCTAAGGGCCTTTCAGCCGACTGAATAGCGATACGCTTGAACAGAGTTCTTGTATCGCATTCAAGGTAAATAACGGTGCCATCGTTGAGCAGTGCTGCAATGCTTTCATCTGAGCAAGGCAGACCACCACCGGTCGATACCACGACGTTTTCATATTGTTGAATGATGCTAGCTATGACTTCTTTTTCTCGCTTTCTGAAATGGCCTTCACCTTGTTCAGCGAAAATGTGGGAAATGCTTATCCCCTCATTACGTTCAATTTGCTGATCTGTGTCAATAAATGGAAAGCCAAGCGATTCAGCAAGTTTCGCTCCTATCGTGGATTTTCCACAGGCCATATATCCAATTAAAAAAATGCGCACACGCGAATGTAAACGCTTTCTTCTCTGCTGACAATTGTGCGGTATTATCAGAAGTTGGTAGACCAAAACGGCAGTTTTTTACACATGGCTGCGCCAAATCTTCAGGGTTCTCAAGATGGTACTTTGATTGTGTGCTTCGGGGAAATTCGAAAAACATGGATTTCTCAAAATTCACACTGAAAACACAAGAGGCTATTCAAAAGGCACAGCAAGTTGCTTTGGAAAAGGGCCATCAGACTATTGAAAATGCTCACCTTCTCAAAGGGGTGATGCTTGCCGATACGACCATTACTCCGTTCTTGCTCAAGAAACTCAACGTAAATGTTGCACTGCTGCAACAGGCTTTGGATAAGATGCTCGACAGTTTTCCAAAAGTGAGCGGAGGCACGATGAGTCTTTCTTCGGAAGCTAACATCGCAATTAATCGCGCACAGAACTTTCTCAAGGAATTCAATGATGAGTTCGTTGCTATCGAACACTTGCTGCTTGCTATCGGGGAAGGAAATGATAAGGCATCGCAAATGATGAGAGATGCCGGCGTTTCTTCGAAAGAACTGAAGAAAGCGATTTTAGAATTGCGCAAAGGACAGCGAGTTACTTCGGCATCGCAAGAGGAGACATACAATTCTCTCGAAAAGTATGCGAAGAATTTGAATAAGCTCGCCCGCGACGGTAAACTCGATCCGGTAATTGGGCGTGATGAAGAGATACGACGTGTGATGCAAATACTATCTCGCCGTACGAAGAACAATCCGATTATTATTGGTGAACCGGGCACGGGTAAAACTGCTATTGCTGAGGGAATCGCTCATCGCATTATCAATGGTGATGTGCCTGAAAATCTAAAGACAAAACAGATGTATTCGCTCGATATGGCAGCGCTGATAGCAGGGGCTAAATACAAAGGCGAATTCGAAGAACGATTGAAGGCCGTGGTAAACGAAGTGCAAAAGAGTGAAGGGGAAATTATTCTCTTCATTGATGAAATTCACACGCTTGTAGGCGCAGGCGGAGGAGAAGGTGCGATGGATGCAGCCAATATTTTGAAACCTGCACTGGCTCGCGGAGAGCTGCGTTCAATCGGCGCAACCACCTTGAACGAGTATCAGAAATACTTTGAAAAAGACAAAGCGCTCGAACGTCGTTTCCAGAAAGTGATGATCGACGAACCGGATCGTGATGCGGCGATCTCTATTCTTCGCGGATTAAAGGAGAAATATGAAAATCATCACAAGGTTCAAATTAAGGATGACGCTATCATAGCTGCAGTGGAACTATCGCAACGGTATATCACCGATCGTTTCTTGCCGGACAAGGCAATTGACTTAATTGATGAAGCGGCTTCCAAATTGCGTATGGAGATTAACTCTAAACCGATGGAGCTGGACGAACTCGAGCGCAGAATCATGCAGCTGGAGATAGAACGAGAAGCAATCAAACGAGAAGGCAATGAAACTAAACTCACTGACTTGAATAGAGTAATTGGAGAGTTGAGCGAAGAGCGTAATGCACTGGCCGCAAAATGGCAAAGCGAGAAAGATGTGGTAGAGGCCATTCAAAGCGCGAAAGCATCACTCGAAGATTTGAAGTTGCAAGCCGATCAGGCAGAACGAGAAGGGAACTATGGACTCGTAGCCGAAATCCGATACGGTCGAATGAAGGATCAGGAGCAACGCATAGAAGATGGTCGCTTGAAATTGCAGGAGCTGCAGGCGAATTCGAAGATGCTGAAGGAAGAGGTTGATCCGGAAGAAATTGCCGACGTGGTTTCGCGCTGGACGGGTATTCCTGTGAAAGCACTGGTCGAAAGTGAGCGCGCGAAATTGCTGCGACTCGAAGATGAACTGGCTAAACGCGTGGTGGGTCAGCATGAAGCTATTGTTGCGCTGAGCGACGCTGTGCGAAGAAGCCGCGCGGGCTTAAGTGATGAACGTAAACCCATCGGCTCATTCATTTTTCTGGGCACAACCGGTGTGGGTAAAACCGAGCTAGCCAAAGCACTGAGCGATTTTCTCTTCAATGATGAAAATGCGATGACCCGCATTGATATGAGTGAATATCAAGAACGCCATACAGTAAGTCGATTGGTGGGAGCTCCTCCCGGCTATGTCGGCTACGATGAAGGCGGACAACTCACCGAAGCGGTGCGCAGGAAACCGTATTCGGTTATTCTGCTCGATGAGATTGAAAAGGCGCACCCCGATGTATTCAATGTGTTGTTGCAAGTACTCGACGATGGAAGACTCACCGACTCTAAAGGACGCTTGGTGAATTTCAAGAACACTATCGTTATTATGACAAGCAACATAGGTTCTCAAATTATTCAGGATAATTACGAGAAGGCCAAGGATCCGGAAGATGCCGAGTTGTTTGATCGAACCAAGTTGGATGTTATGCTGGCTTTAAAGTCTGCATTGCGTCCTGAGTTTTTGAATCGTATTGATGAGATTATCATGTTCACACCGCTGGGCAAAGCACAAATTGAGAACATAGTCAAGCTACAGTTGCATTTGCTCTCGGAGCGGCTGGAGAAGGCTGATATTCATTTGGTGGTTACACCTGATGCCCTGTCATACCTGGCTGATAAGGGTTACGACCCGCAATACGGTGCTCGCCCCGTAAAGCGAACCATACAAAAGGAAGTGATGAATGAACTCTCGAAGTATATCCTGAGCGGCAAAGTCGATAAGTCGGAAGCGGTCGTGCTTGATGTGTTTGATGGGCAGATTGTTTTCCGAAAGAAAATAGATGCGGAGGCACTCATCGAAGTGTAATGACGGGTAGGGTAAGGGCGATGTAATTTCGTATTAGGGATGTGAACCGTTTCACATCCCTTTTTGTTAATACACGAAATCCACCACTATGAGAAAATCAATACTCGTACTTTTTTCTGCACTCATTGTTTCTTTCGGACTAACAAGCATGACCTCTAACAATGCTGAATATTCCGCCGGAAAGGCAGGGTCCAATGGTTCGCCCGGTGAAGGCACATGCGCTTCAGGTTCTTGTCACAATTCATTCGCGTTGAACAGTGGTACTGGTAATGTTTCTATTGCTATTGCAGGTCTTCTCAGCGGTAATATGTATGTGCCCGGTCAGACTTATCAGGTAAGTGTAACGGTTCAGCAATCGGGAATTGGCCTGTTTGGTTTTGGAATCGAAGCCTTGCAGGCTAGCGGCGCTAATGCCGGCACGTGGACAGCCGCAGGGGACTCCCATATTCTAAATGCAACGATTAGCGGCAACTCGCGCGCAACAGTGACCCATATCGATAACTCCGGATTTGCTTCGAATACCCGTACGTGGTCATTTAGTTGGACAGCACCCACGAGCGAAATTCCTGTAATGATGTATGCTGCTGGAAATGCAGCCAATGCTAATGGCGGCGACGGGGGTGATTATATTTACACTGCAACGCTGAGCTTGATGCCTGCTCCCTCACTTCAGGCTCCGGTCATTGAATACAGCGGAAGTCTCGCTATATGTGAAGGAGAGTCTGTCGTTTTGAGCGTACAGTCTGAACCGGGTGTTTCCTATTCATGGCAAAACAGTCAGGGCTCTGAAGTGAGCACAGGAACAACCTTATTGGCTAATCAGAGCGATTGTTATACGGTGACAGCAAATGACGGCACTAACACGGCCTCATCTGAACCGGTTTGTGTATCGATTGAAATCGTGAATTCGAATTTTTCAGGGCTGGCTCCCATGTACTGCTTGGGTGATGGTCCTGTGATCTTGTTGCCCGAAGTGGACGGCGGGGTTTTCTCGGGACCGGGTGTAGTGGGAAATGTCTTCAATCCTTCGCAATTGCCGGTAGGTGATTTTCTCGTTGGATATACCGTGATTACCGCCACGGGTTGTGAATTCACACATACGGAAGCAGTGAGCATTCGTCAGATACTACCTGCGGACTTCGTTGATTTGGGAGATGTGTATTGCACCACAGATGAGTCGATACAACTAAATCCGGTAACCGATGACGGTGACTTCACAGGGCCCGTTTTGGCTGGAGTATTTGACCCAAACATTGCGCCGGGCATCTATGATATCACCTACACAACAGGTTCCGGCGTGTGCAGCGCAAGCGTCACGCAGACAGTTGAAGTTCTTCCATCAGAGAGCAGTGAATTTTATCTGTTCCCCGCATTTTGCGCAAGCTCGCCTGCCGAGCAAATGATCCCGGACGTTCCTGGGGGCGTGTTTGAGGGTACTGGTGTTAGCGGCGATTCATTCGATCCCGGAACAGCCATCATTGGCGATAATATAGTGACCTATACCTTGGTGCAACCGAATGGATGTATTTCAACTACGACCCAAATTATAGAGGTATTCGATGTCGCCAACAGCGACTTCTCCGGCCTTGAGCCAATCACCTGCACAACCGAAGGAGTTGTTGAGTTGATTCCGGTTTCCGCGGGAGGTGTTTTCAGCGGTCCCGGTGTGAGTGGATCCTTCTTCGATCCGGCAGCGGCAGGAATAGGTGAGCATACCATTCTATACGATATCAACTTGGGCGATTGTCAGTCGGAGACGGCGGTAACAACCACTGTAATCGAGGGCCCTGAAGCAGAAATCACCGTAGCCGGCAACCTCATGTCGGCTTCAGCAGCGCAAGCAGGCGCCACCTATCAATGGTGGAACTGCGACACACAGCTGCCTATTGACGGCGCAACGTCGGCTGAGTTTTTCATTACAGACCCCTCTCAAAACGGCAATTATTCGGTGGCGGTAACCCTTAATGGCTGCGATGCCATGAGTGATTGTGTGTTGTTGTTAATTGAAAGCGTCGACGAGCTAGAGCAGAATTGGTCGGCCGGATTTTATCCGAACCCCGCAACTTCTGATTTGACCGTATGGAGTTCGACCCCGGTAAGCGTGAGTATCTACAATAGCCTTGGTGCGATTGTTCTTTCTCAGCGTGTGATTGCATTGAATCACACATTCGACGTTGCCGAATTACAGCAGGGTATTTATCAGTTGGTATTGCAAACGAGCGACGGAAAACAAACTGCGCAACTGCTGGTGAAACAATAAAATTTAGAAATCCCGAGAAAATTGTAACCTTATAAAAACACCACGCGTATCAAAACCGTGATTTGTTTTTTTGGTTAATTAATGGATTTGGTTAAGTAAGAAAGCCTCCTGAGCGGGAGGCTTTTTTATTTCCCTTCGACTATCCTCACCACCAATCGCAAAAGCAGAGTTGTTCGGACGCACTGCTGTGTATGTATGCAAGCGAAATCACTTCTTCTCTCCACAGTACCAATCGCAAAAGCAGGGGTTCTCGGACGCACTGCTGTGCGTCCATGAAAAAATATTACCTCAAAACGTAACCTTCGATTTACTCACCCCGTTATAAGGGTGTATTTCAACAATAAGAACTAGATTATACAATCAACGATATTGAAGAGTACTCTCTGATTAAGAGTAGTTAAGGTTAATTAAGGTTAAGCAAGCGGATAGCCCCTGAAACGTCGGGGGCTATTCTTTTTGGTAAGTGCTAAGCTAAGACAAAATTCTCATTTATCGATTATTCCTTATACTTGCCGTTCATCACTCACCAAAAATCAAAGATCTATGTCAAGTGTTTGGAGAAAAAAACCAATCTCTGCCTTTCATGCCGAAGCAGGTAAAAGCGAACTGAAGCGAATCCTTACCAAGTGGGGTCTCACTTCATTGGGTATTGGCGCCATCATCGGTGGCGGTATTTTCACCCTCACCGGTATCGCAGCCCACGACCATGCCGGTCCGGCATTGGCTCTTTCGTTCGTCATCGCCGGTATCGGCTGTTTGTTCGCCTCACTTTGCTACGCAGAGTTTGCGTCGGTTCTGCCGGTGGAAGGTTCTGCCTATGCATATGCGTATGGAACAGTGGGTGAACTCTTCGCTTGGTTTATTGGCTGGAACCTCATTCTCGAATACATGATGGGAGCTACAACCGTGGCTGTGGCTTGGAGTGGATACTTCTCCAAACTGCTGCACATGTTTGGCCTGCATATTCCCGATTGGCTCAACAATGACCCGATTACATACGGCGGTTTCGCATTCAACTTGCCGGCATTCCTCATTACGTGGCTGGTAACGGGTATCCTCATTAAGGGTATCAAAGAAGCGGCAAGCACCAACAACTTGATTGTGATTTTGAAAGTGGCTGTTGTTCTCTTTGTAATTATAGCCGGTGCATTCTATGTGAATCCTGAAAACTGGACACCTTTCATTCCTGCTGAGCAACCGATACTCGACGCGATGGGTAATCCAACGGGTGATGTAAACTTCGGCTTCGGCGGAGTACTCACAGCAGCCACTATTGTGTTCTTTGCCTACATCGGTTTTGATGCGGTAAGCACACAGGCAGGCGAGGCCATCAACCCGAAGAAAGATGTTCCGTTCGCCATCATCGCATCGCTCGTTATCTGCACGATTCTCTACATCTTGGTATCGTTGGTTTTGACCGGTATGGTTCCTTATTCAACTCTTGACCTGAAGGCACCTGTAGCCTCGGCCTTCTCGGGCGCGGGTATTAGTTGGGCAGTGTACCCGATTACGATCGCGGCAGTTGCCGGTCTTACTTCGGTAATGCTTGTGATGATGCTGGGCCAAACCCGAATCTTCTTCGGTATGGCGAAAGACGGATTGTTGCCACGCGGCATCTTTGGTGCACTTCACCCGAAGTTCAAAACACCTTATAAGAGTACTATACTCGTGGGATTGATTGTCTCAATCGTTGCGGCTGTAACTCCAATCAACAACATCTCTGAGATGTGTTCAATGGGCACCTTGCTCGCCTTCTCGATGGTGTGTCTCGCGGTACTCATTCTCCGCAAGCGCGAACCGGATTTGGAACGCCCATACAGAACCCCGATGGTCAACATCATTGCACCGCTCGGTGTTCTATTCAATATCTTCCTCATGACCCAGGTGCGCATCCACACATGGTATGCGTTCATCATCTGGGGCACACTGGGTGTAGTGGTTTACTTCCTGTATAGTAAGAGGAATAGTAATTTGGAGAAGAGTTAAGTGCTGGGTACTGAGGACTGGGTACTGGGTACTGGGTACTGAGGACTGGGTACTGAATACTGGCTACTGATTACTGGGTACGGTTAGGTCCCTTCTTGTGGTAACACTTCTCTGTACCCAAATGAAAGTCACTCTGCTTGGGCATAAACGGCCTCAATCAAAAAACGGCTATTCACCGTACCTAGTACCTTGTACCTAATACCTACTTACTGCTCTTCGGGCACTTCTTACACCGCTTCCCGTGCTTATACTTTTTACAGCATTCTTTTTTCTTGGCGCAGGAGTGAGCCATAAGTTGCATGACGATGCAGCGGCTTTTGGAAGATGTGGTGGCGCATTGGCTCATAAATCAAAAGTCTATGGTTTGCCGGGTGCGGGCAATACCGCTTTTCGGGTAGAAATTTTTAAGTACGAGGTATAAATTTTAAGTACGAGGTACGAAGTACGGAGTACGGTCAGCGCGTTGCGTTTTTCGAAGGGCAGTTGTGCCAAAGCGCAGGGTGTTGCTTCCGCAACCTCTCCCCAGAGAAGTGGGGAGCACCGCAAGCGCAGATGATTGCGGTACAACTGCCACCCATAAGAAGCCATGACTTGCCCGTCCTTAGTCATTTGTAATTTGTACTTCCGCCTCAGCCAGTCTCCAGTCCCCAGTCCCCGCTCCATTGTTAGCACTTTGCGATGTTTGTGACCCAACACCCGCACATTAGCCGTTTCTTTGCACAATCGAAGGCAATCACGCCTGCCGAGAAAATGCGAGGAAATCATGCAAATTCATCCGGGTACAATTCAAACACTGCCTGTATTTGAGGTAGTTGAAAAGGGCTATCTGCTGGGCACCGAGGCCGATAATGTGTTCATTGGCCGCCGTGAACTCAAGCCCAAAACAGAACCGGGTACCGAAGTAGAGGTCTTCACCTATTACAACGAAGAACGAAACCTGGAGGCAACTACGGAGTTGCCTTCGTTGCAGGTGGGCGAAGTGGGCTGCTACCGCGTGCTCAGCTCCAATAGTCTGGGCTCCTTCATCAGCATTGGCACACGACGCGATGTTCTCATTCCGCACGCAGAGCAGGTGGAGAGTTTGGAAGACGGTCGCATGGCGCTCGTCATTTTGCTCGACGATCCGGAAAACCGCCGCCTCTATGCAACCACCAAACTCAATCGCTATTTGCGCGGTCGTGAAATTCCCTATAAGCGTGGTGATGAGGTGATGATGACCATTGCCGAGAAAATTGAAATCGGTCGCCGTGTAATCATAGATGGCAAGTATGTCGGGGCATTGTTCCGCCAGGAAATGACCGATAATGTTCGCCTTGGTGAAAAGATAAAGGGTTACGTGCGCAAGGTCGAGGGGAAAGATATTGTAGTGAGTATGCAGCGTGAGGGCATGGAACTACTCGACGACGCGAAAGTGAAAATCATGAACTACCTCGAGGCCAACGGTGGATACGTGCGCCTCAACGACGATACCGATCCGGAAGAGGTAAAACTGCGCCTCCACATGTCGAAGAAGACCTTCAAAAAGGCGGCAGGCATGCTCTTCAAGGAAGGAAAGATATTGCTCACTAGGATGGGTATCAAGTTCAATAAGACCGGCGAAATACCCGAGGGATGGGAAAATACCAAGTTGCTTTCGGAAGAAGAGGGAGATGGTCCATCCGTAAGACCCGCCAGGGCTCCCAAAAAGGAGGCACCTGCAGAAGCGGAGTGGGTAGACAAACCATTCGTTCCAAAAACAAAATCGCCGGCCGCTCGCCCGCAAAAACCAAGAGACAGCGAGCCGGAGCGCCCGCGACAGTCAAGCGAAGACAAGCCGCAGAGCGATCGCCCCAAAAAAACACTCACGTTTAAAGGCAAGTAGCAAGTATGCACGTGTGGTCGTCCATCACATCGTTTTTAGCGTTTGATCCGAAGGCGCCGTTCATATTTACTGCCATTAACTTTTGGATCTTTTTCGCATTGGTTCTTATCGTCGATGCGTTTGTGCATCGCAACCGCACTCTGCGCCATACGTTTCTTTTCATAGCCAGTATCTTCTTTTATTACAAGACCACGGGTTTGTTTTTCCTGCTGTTGCTTTTTACGGCTGTGTGGGATTTTTTAGTCGGGAAGAAGATTTTTTCTACGCAAGATGCGGCTGCGAAAAAGCGCTGGCTGGCGCTCAGCATATGCATGAACCTGGGTGTGCTGTTCTATTTCAAATACGCATATTTCTTTACCGATATCTACAACTCCATGACCGGCAGCACGGGCAGCGTGTTCAATGTACTGGCGTATTGGAGCAATGGCTTTTTCGGTAGTCACTTCGAGGTCGATAAAATCATACTGCCCATCGGTATTTCGTTCTTCACGTTTCAAAGTATAAGTTATACGGTGGAAGTATATCGCGGCACACTCAAGCCCGTGGAGCGCTTCACCGACTTCGCCTTCTTCGTAACATTCTTCCCCCAACTGGTGGCCGGACCCATCGTGCGCTCCACCGATCTGATTCCGCAGCTATACAAGGAGTATCAGCTCACGCGCGCTGAATGGGGCTTGGCAATCTTCTGGATTCTCAATGGCTTCATTAAAAAAATTCTACTTGCCGATTACATCGCTGTCAACTTCATCGATCGAATCTTTGCCAGCCCGACATCCTACACCGGTTTCGAAAACCTCATGGCTATCTATGGCTATAGCTTGCAGGTATACGCCGACTTTTCAGGCTATACCGACATGGCAATTGGCGTGGCATTGCTCATGGGTTTTCACTTGACGAAAAATTTCAATTCACCCTACAAAGCAGTCAGCGTAGCCGATTTCTGGCGTCGCTGGCACATGTCTCTCAGCAACTGGCTGCGCGATTACCTCTACATACCGCTGGGTGGCAACCAAGCCGGAACTATGGGAACGTATGTCACGCTTTCCATCATTGTATTGGTTGTAGGTGCACTCGCCTCTTCATGGATGGTGATTGCTGTAGGAGCAGGCGCCATGGCTGTCGCGCTATTGGTGGCACAATGGGTAAAGTCGTTTGCCGGTTGGCTCAATACGAATCTGAATCTGATGATCACCATGATCATCGGTGGCTTGTGGCACGGCGCGAGTTGGAACTTCATCATTTGGGGTGCGCTCAACGGTTTCGCACTTGTGTTCTACAAGCTCTGGAAAAAAATCAGTCCCTGGGAAAATCACAAGGACCGCTGGTATGTGCGCGCATGGGTCATATTCCTGACCTTCTCTTTCATCACGCTCACCCGCGTGTGGTTCCGTGCGGGTAGCAATACATCTTGGACGGGACTCGACGAGCAGCACGATATCTGGTCGGAATTCTGGTCGGCTACTTCCATGCTCGAGCAGATTTTCATGCACATGGATTGGTCCGTTGCACCGCAGGTATTGATGGCCTACAGCTCGGTTTTCCTTGTGGTGTTATTCGGTATGATTGTGCACTGGCTGCCTTCTTCGTTCAAAGAGAATTATCGAGCACGATTTGCCATGTTGCCCATTCCTGCTCTGGCGCTCGTTTCCATCGGAGTAATTTTCTTCGCCTATCAGGTTATGTCGGCTGATATGCACCCCTTTATTTATTTCCAATTCTAACGCTTGATTCCTTGTAAACAAGGCAATTGAAACTATTTTTGTCGTTCGCCGCTTCGCTCCAAGAAGGGCGGCGAGCTAACACACTACGTATGCCACAAACGCAAAGCAAGACGGGCAATGTATCCCGCCTTCTCAGCCAACTCAATGAGTCGGCCACACTGGCCATGGCTCGCCTCAGTCGCGAACTCGCTCAGCAAGGTCATCCTATCGTGAGCCTTTCACTAGGTGAGCCTGATTTTAACACGCCCGATTTTATCAAGGATGCTGCAAAAAAGGCAATCGATGATAACATCACGCACTATCCGCCTGTAAACGGTATTCCGGAAGTACGCAAGGCTATCGCAGCCAAGTTCAAGCGCGACAATGGTCTCGACTATTCACCCGAACAAATCGTCATTTCCACAGGTGCCAAGCAAGCGATTGCCAATACGATTTATGCACTCGTTGATCCGGGCGATGAGGTGATCATGCCAAGTCCTTTTTGGGTGAGCTACGCTGAAATGGTCCGTTTGGTTGGCGGCATTCCTGTAATGCTTGCGGCCACTGTAGATCAAGATTTCAAGATTACAGCGAAGCAACTCGAGCAGGCTATCAATGAAAAGACGAAGCTCATTATCTACTCTTCTCCATGCAACCCGACAGGCTCGGTATACAGCCGAGAGGAGCTGGAAGCGTTCGCGCGCGTCATCGAGCAGAAGGAAGAGTTGTATGTAATCAGCGACGAGATTTATGAGCATATCAACTTCAGCGGTCGCACTGCAAGCATTGCCTCGATTGGAAACATGATGGATCGCACCATCACGGTGAACGGAGTGTCGAAAGCCTTTGCTATGACGGGCTGGCGTATCGGATTTATAGGCGCACCCAAGTGGATTGCCGATGCGTGCAATAAGATGCAAGGGCAGATAACCAGCGGTGCCAACAGTATTGCACAAATGGCAACGAAGGCGGCAATGGAGGCCGATCCGGAGGTGATTCAGCCTATGATTGAGACCTTCCGCAAACGCCGCGATTTGGTGTACGACTTACTGAAAGAAATTCCGGGCATCAAGCTCAATAAGCCGGAAGGCGCGTTTTATTTCTTCCCGGATGTATCGTCGTACTTCGGAAAAACAGATGGCGAACACACCATCAACGACGCGACCGACCTGTCGATGTATTTGCTGCGCACGCAGCATGTGGCTCTCGTAACCGGCGATGCTTTTGGTGACGCCAACTGCATTCGCATCAGCTACGCAACATCAGAAGAAACGTTGAAGGAAGCCATTCGCCGCATTGCAGCAGGGCTTGCCCAATTGAAATAATAAACCATGACGAAAAACGAAATCACTGAACTCTTCTCCCGCTTTAATAGTCTAACTGCACTTATCATTGGTGATGTTATGATTGATGCATATTACTGGGGAAAAGTCGACCGCATTTCACCCGAAGCACCGGTGCCGATTGTGCAAGTGCAGAAGCGCGAGAACCGCCTGGGTGGTGCTGCTAATGTTGCACTCAATGTGAAGCACCTGGGAGCCAAAGCCATCATTGCTTCAGTAGTGGGCGACGGAAGTAAAGGTGATGTATTTCGTTCGACGTTAAAGGAGAACGGCTTTACTACCGAGGGAATCATTGATTCGCCGGAGCGAATGACTACTGTGAAAACTCGTGTCATTAGTCAAGGACATCACTTGTTGCGCATTGATGAAGAGATTACAACTCCGCTGAGCTCTACCGACGAGCGCCATTTGCTCGATTGTGTGAAGGCGATTCTCGAACGTCAGAAAGTAGACGTTATCATTTTCGAAGACTATAACAAAGGCGTGCTCACAGAGCGCGTAATATCGACCGTATTGAACTGGGCGAATGAGCGAGGCATTCCCACGGCAGTCGACCCAAAGAAGGATAACTTCTTCTCGTATCGGGGCGCAACGCTTTTCAAGCCAAACTTGAAGGAATTGAAGGAAGGACTAAAGCTGGAATTTGACAAAAACGACTTCAAAGCGTTGAAGTCAGCTATCGACC
>Ga0315906_10001809_pt1 | contig 30997 bp, 25 predicted proteins | sample LakEriMetagenome_4_FD_203526 | JGI IMG/M metagenome (GOLD analysis project Ga0315906, IMG submission 203526) | Freshwater fungal communities from buoy surface, Lake Erie, Ohio, United States - Buoy 2 MA122 | ecosystem: Environmental > Aquatic > Freshwater > Lake > Lake biofilm | place: USA...
AGATGCGCCGGCGTTCGTGGTCATGATGAGGATCACGTTCCTGAAGTCGACCTTCTTGCCGTTCGAGTCCGTCAGCGTGCCGTTGTCCATCACCTGCAGCAGGATGTTGAACAGATCCGGGTGAGCCTTCTCGATCTCGTCGAGCAGGAGGACGCAGTGCGGATGCTGGTCGACGCCGTCGGTGAGCAGGCCGCCCTGGTCGAAACCGACATAGCCCGGAGGCGCGCCGATGAGACGCGAGACCGTGTGGCGTTCCATGTATTCCGACATGTCGAAGCGCAGCATCTCGACGCCGAGAATGGACGAGAGCTGTTTCGCCACTTCCGTCTTGCCGACGCCGGTGGGGCCGGAGAACAGGTAGCAGCCGATCGGCTTGTTCGGCTCGCGCAGGCCCGCGCGGGCGAGCTTGATTGCGGTGGACAGCGCCTTGATGGCGTTGTCCTGGCCGAAGACCACGCGCTTGAGATCGTTCTCGAGCGAGCGGAGTTGTTCGCTATCGGACTTCGACACCTGCTTGGCAGGGATGCGCGCCATCTTGGAGATGACGATCTCGACTTCCTTGGCGCCGATCTGCTTGCGGCGCTTTCCCTCCGGCAGGAGCCATTGTGCAGCGCCGGCTTCATCGATCACGTCGATCGCTTTGTCCGGCAGCTTGCGGTCGGTCATGTATTTGGCCGACAGCTCAACCGCGATCTTGATGGCGTCGTTGGTGTATTTGAGGCCGTGGAATTCCTCGAAATAGGGCTTGAGGCCCATCACGATCTTGATCGTGTCTTCGACTGAGGGCTCCACCACGTCGATCTTCTGGAAGCGCCGTGCGAGCGCGCGGTCCTTCTCGAAATGCTGGCGGTACTCCTTGTAGGTCGTCGAGCCCATGCAGCGCAGTGCGCCATTCTGGAGCGCAGGCTTCAGCAGGTTGGACGCATCCATCGCACCGCCGGACGTGGCGCCGGCGCCGATGACAGTGTGGATCTCATCGATGAACAGGACGGCCTTCGGCTGTTCTTCCAGTTCCTTCACGACGGCCTTGAGACGTTCCTCGAAGTCGCCGCGATAGCGCGTGCCGGCGAGGAGCGCGCCCATATCGAGCGAGTAGATGACGGCGTCGGCCAGAATGGCCGGCGCTTCGCCATCGACGATCTTCTTGGCGAGGCCTTCAGCAATGGCGGTCTTGCCGACGCCGGGATCGCCCACGAGCAGCGGATTGTTCTTGCGGCGGCGGCAGAGGATCTGGATCGCGCGTTCGACTTCCGCGTGACGGCCAATGAGCGGATCGGTCTTGCCCTCGCGGGCGCGCTGGTTCAGGTCGACGCAGTAGGCGCCGAGGGCTTCGCCCACGGGCTTGGTCTGGTCTTCTTCTTTTTCAGCGGCGCCTTCGACGGGCTTGGCCTTCGACATGCCCGGCTTCTTGGCGACGCCGTGGCTGATGTAGTTGACCGCGTCGTAGCGCGTCATGTCCTGCTCCTGCAGGAAGTAGGCGGCGTGGCTGTCGCGCTCGGCGAAGATCGAGACGAGCACATTGGCGCCGGAGACTTCGTCGCGGGACGAGGATTCGACGTGCAGCACGGCGCGCTGGACGACGCGCTGGAAGGCGGCTGTTGGGTGGACCTGCCCGCCGTCCTCGACGACGAACGAGGCGCAGTCGTTGTCGAGATAGTTGGCAAGGTCGCGGCGGAGCTTCTCGATGTCGAGCTTGCACGCCGTCATCACCTCCGCGGCGTCCTCGTCCTCCGTCAGGGCGAGGAGCAGGTGCTCCAGCGTGGCGTACTCATGCTTCCTCTCGGCGGCCAGGTTCAGGGCGCGTTCGAGGGCTCTTTCGAGGCTTGGGGTCAATGAGGGCATCTAGGGCTTTCTAGTCCTCGCGTTCTTTTGTGCATTGGAGAGGATGCTGGTGCTCGCGCGCAAGGTCCATCACCTGAGTAACCTTCGTTTCGGCGACTTCGATAGGGTACACCCCGCAGACGCCGACGCCATAGTTATGGACGTGCAGCATGATGCGGGTGGCCTCCTCGCGCGACTTGTTGAAGAAGTGCTCCAGGATCAGGACCACGAACTCCATCGGCGTATAATCGTCGTTCAGGATCAGGACCCGGTACAGGGACGGCTTCTTCGGCTTCGGCTTGGTGCGCGTGGCGACACCGATTTCCTTGGCCGTTCCTGGGGTTTGCTTCTTGTCGGCCATGCTTGTCTGTCTGGTGTTCCGGAGGACCCGGTTGTTCGCCCCCATTAGATATTGATCCCGCGGCCAAGTGAAAGGGCCAACACGTGCTAGAAGTCGCAGGGCTGTGAACCAATAAACCGCAGAAGGCGCCTTGGTTTGTTCAGAGTCAGCGGGCAGTGTGGTCGTTCTCCCGAAGGGGGGAAGCTCACTGCGGCAAGTTTGCATGGTTCATGCAGGGTTAAGCCGGAGTGCGCTCCATTCGGACAGTGGTAGACCCAATTGTGGGCATGCCGGGAGAAAAGTGGGGCAATCGGACTAACAGGGGTGACGGAGCTTAAAGGTTGGGTAAGGTCACCAGTGGACCCTCAATCTCGTCTTTGTAGTGCTTCTGATAGAGGATTCCGTTGCTTATGAAGACGATCTCCCTGGTCGCCTGGTTCCGCAGAGCCGCTATTGCTCTCGCAGCCGTGCTGTGTGCGGCAGGCCCGGCCTGGGCCGACAAGTATGCCTCTATCGTGGTCGACTTGGAGACCGGGCAGGTACTTCACGACCGCGCCGCCGACGAAGCACGACATCCCGCCTCGCTCACCAAGGTCATGACGCTGTACATGGTGTTCGACGCCATTGAAGCCGGGAAACTCAAGCTTTCCGACCGCCTGACGGTCTCAAAGGCCGCCTCGCGCGCCCAACCGTCAAAACTGGGCCTCAAGGCCGGAACGACCATCAAGGTCGAGGATGCGATTCGCGCGCTGGTCACCAAGTCAGCCAATGACGTGGCCATCGTGATCGCCGAGAAGCTCGGCGGCGGGTCCGAAGCCAAGTTTGTCACCAAGATGAACGCCAAGGCCAAGGAACTCGGCATGAACGCCACCACGTTCCGCAACGCCTCGGGCCTGCCGGACAAGAAACAGATCACCACGGCGCGCGACATGGCGAAGCTCGCCGAGGCTGTCTACATGGACCACAAGGACCGGTATAACTACTTTTCGCTGTCCTCCTTCACGTGGGGCAAGCGCAAGTACATGAATCATAACGAACTTCTACGGAAGGTCGACGGCGTCGACGGTATCAAGACGGGCTTCACCAACGCGTCGGGCTACAACCTGATGGCGTCGGCCGAGCGGGGCGGGCGTCGGGTTATCGCGATCATGCTGGGCGGCACGACGGGCAAGTCGCGGGACGCGCATGTGCGGGACCTGATCGAGGCGGCCTACCTGGAAATCGGCGGTGGGACCGCGATGGCGGCCTCGGACGATCTGCGGGCGCGGATCGCCTTTGGCGCGCGCGGTAATGTTTCGGCTGACGACCTGGCGCTGGCGCAGCTTCGCCGCCTGCAGGAGCCGGATGCGGCCCTGGTGGCGCAACTCGACAGTGAGGCGTTCGGAACGACGGAGGAAGGCGATGAACGCCTGCTCGAGGAAGTCTCCGAAGGCGATGGCGAGGGCTATGACCCGATCGGCGACCTGATCGAGGCGTCCCCTGCCCCGGCCCCGGCCCCGGCTGCAGACATTGCGGCGACCCCGGTTGTCACGGAGGCGACCACGGTCGCCGCCGAGGACGCTATCCTGGTGACCAGCGAATTCCCGCCGGGAGCTTCGGCCGAGTCGCTCGACCTGCTCGACCAGCCGACCGCGCCGTAACGTTTCGGATTCGGGACGACATTCTCTTTGTTTGACGCGCCTCCAGCGCAGCGGCTTGCCGCCGTCGCGGATAACCTCGGCGCGCGCTTCGGCGCCGAACTATACCGTCTTGGTCCACCAGCCTTGCGTCGCGCCCCATTCGCTCGACGGCAACGCCTGTTTCATCAGCGCCATCACCTCTGACTGCGTCACGCCGGGTCCGGATTTCGGGAGCACTCTGAGGAAGACCTTGCGCGCGGCCTCGTACTGGTCGGCATCGCGCGGATAGGTCTTGCCGGGGGCGTTGACGTTGAGCGTCTGGCCGATGCGCTTGGCGGGCTTTTTCGCCGGGGTTGTCTTCGCGGGTTTCCTGGGTGCGGGCATATCGGTCCTCCCTGTCCTCAGTATGGCGACAGGGCTCACCGGAGTCATTCTCAGCGCTAGAAGCTGATGTCCTTGCCTTCGAGTCCCGGCAGTTTCAGCACGATCATCAGGTCGCGGATTTCCTGGCGGGCGGCGACGTGGCTCATGGTGAAGGGGACGTTGGAGCCAGCGTCGGTGAGGTCAAGCAGGCTGAGGCCCATGGGGAAGAGTTCGCGGTAAATCACGCGCTCCGACAGGCCGGGGGAGATGCGGAAGCCAATGCGGCGGGACAGGTTTTCCAGCGCCTCGCCGACGCGCTGCTTGTTGCGGGCGTCGAGGGGGGACATGCGGTTGCGCATGACAACCCAGTCGATCGGCTTGCGGCTCGTTTGCGCCTTGTGTTTCCTGCATTCCCAGACGAGTTCAGAATAGAAGCTGGGGCGGGCGACTTCGAGCGTCTGGGGATCGACGTCGCCCAGCAGGTCGAAGTCGACGAATGAGTCATTCAGCGGCGTGATCAGCGTGTCGGCGGCGGAATGGGCGGTGCGCGAGAGGAAAGTGTCGCCGCCGGGCGCGTCGATGATGATGAAGTTGCACTTTTCCGACAGGCGCTTGAGGCTCTCCTCGAAATGGCGGGACTCTTCCTGTTCGGCAGCGTCCAGGTCGCGGGCCTGGCTGGCGTCGATGCGGACCATTTCGGGCATCGGCAGGGGCGCGCCTGTGTTGCGGATCCAGCGGCTGCGGTTTTCGAGATAGCGGGCAAGCGAGCGCTGGCGCACGTCGAGGTCCATGATTCCGACGGTCATGCCCATGCGCAGCAGGCCGATCGACAGGTGCATCGCCACTGTGGACTTGCCCGCCCCGCCCTTTTCGTTGCCGACGACGATGGTGTGCGCGAGCCGCGAACGGCCCTTCGCGTCCTGATCGGCGCCAGCATTGGGGGCTGTCATGAGGGTGGAGACCATCGTGCTACCGGGCCAGGATCGGCGCTACGACGCGAGGCGGACCCGAGATGGCGGAGAGTTCCACGCAGAGGGCGGCGATGGCCGCGTCTTCGGCCAGGTCCCGGCTCATGCGGATGTTGTGGTGCAGAGCGTCATAGCTGGCCGGGGCGTCTCCGATATCGGATGCGAACCGCTCGAGGCCTGCAAGGACGCCTAGGCCGGCATACGGCATGTCGCAAAGCTGATTGGCCGAGCGGGCGACCGGCGAGAAGCGGCGCGCGATTTCCGCGGCGGGGCGGTCGTCGCGTGCGGACAGCATGACCGGGATGAAGAGGTCCGGATGATCCGGCAGCGGGCCGAGGACATCCAGAGCCGTTGTGAGATCGGCAATTTCTGCTGACAACGCGGTCAGGTTCGCTTCCAGGCTGGCGACCTGCTCCTCCTCGCTCAGCACGACCGGGACGGCGGCCATGTCGGCTTCGGGCGGCGGGGCGGAAAAGCGGGGTTCTGGCCCCAGCGTTGCGGCATGGGCGGGGCCGAAACGCATGCATAGCGCCACGGCCAGCGCGCAGGCGCTGAACCCGATCAATCGCAAATAACTTACAAGGTAATCGCGCATAGCTTGAAGATCCGCCGCGCGGGTTAAGGACCCATAAAAGCCTGCGCTCTCTGGCGCGATTGATCCGCATCTGGAACAGGCCTAGAAGCCGCCGCCTGATCGGCGCTCCGCATGTCTGCGGGTCTGGAAGGGTTGAGCTTGGCGAAGCGTAACGGACTGGTCGTCGCCCGCACCCGCGCCGAGGCGCTGGACTGGCGCAGGCAGATGCGCGCGCAGGGCAAGCGCATCGCGTTCGCGCCAACCATGGGCGCACTGCACGACGGGCATGTCAGCCTGATCAAGATCGGGCTGTCGAAAGCGGATGTCACCGCCTCGTCCATCTTCGTGAACCCGACGCAGTTTGCAGCCCACGAGGATCTTTCGACCTATCCGCGGAGCGAGGCGAACGACCTCGCGAAGCTGGCCGAGGCGGGGTGTTCGTTCTGCTACTGCCCCTCGCCAACCGAAATGTACCCGCCGGGGGATTCCACCCGCGTGAGCGTGAAGGACCTGTCGCACATTCTCGAGGGCGAGGTGCGGCCACACTTTTTCGAGGGCGTGGCCAGCGTCGTGAGCCGGCTGTTCCTGCATGTCGGGCCGGACGTCGCGGTGTTCGGCGAAAAGGATTTCCAGCAGCTGCTGGTGATCAGGCGCATGGTGCAGGACCTCGGCTTTGGCATCGAGATCGTGGGCGGGCCGACGGTGCGCGAAGCGGACGGCCTCGCGATGTCGTCGCGCAATGCGTATCTGGGCGCGGAGGAACGCGCGCGCGCAGCAGGACTGGCGCGCGTGATGCGCGAGACGGCGGCGCTGCTGGAAGGCGGCGCAGGCATCCGTGCGGCAACGGATGCGGCGAAAGCCGAGATCGTGGCGGCGGGCTTCACGTCAGTCGACTATGTCGAGGCGCGGCGCGCCGACACGCTGGCCCCGTTCGGCCTGGAGAGCGCCCCGGTGGGGGCTAGCGGCCGCCTGCTGGTGGCGGCGCGCATGGGCAAGACGCGGCTGATCGACAATGTCGGGTTTGTGCGGCGGGGTTGACGCCCCCGCCACAGCCCGGCTCAAACAGGCTCAGGCGCTTCGAACGGTCCGCAAGAAGTCTTCCACATCCCGCTTGAGTCGTTCGCCGCTCTCGGCCAGCTGCGCTGCGGCGTCCAGCACTTCGGCTGACCCCGAGCTTGTCGCCGCGGATGCCTCGGTGACGCCGTTTATGTTCTCAGAAACTTCCGACGTTGCCGCGGACGCCTGCTGGACGTTGCGTGAGATTTCCTGGGTGGCGGCGGCCTGTTGTGAGACAGCGGACGAGATGCTCATGCCGAACTCCTGCACCCGGTTGATGGTGAGGGCTATCTCCTCGATCGCCTCTGTCGACAGGCTCGTGGCTTCCTGAATCGCGCGAACCTGGCCTGCGATCTCTTCGGTCGCCCTTGCCGTCTGGGTGGCAAGGTTCTTGACCTCCGCCGCCACAACCGCGAACCCCCTGCCTGACTCGCCCGCGCGGGCCGCCTCTATGGTCGCGTTGAGTGCAAGAAGGTTGGTTTGGCCTGCAATTTCGTTGATCAACGTCACGACAGTGCCGATCCGCTGGCTTGCCGCGGCGAGCGCCTTGATCTTCTCGTTTGTCTGTCCTGCCTGCATGACCGCGCCGGCGATTGCGTCGCTCGAGCGGTCAACCTGATTGCCGATCTCCATGATCGATGCGGACAGCTGCTCTGTCGCCGCGGCGACAGATTGGACGTTGTCCGTCGTCTGCTGCGATGCCGAGGCCACGACCTGCGACTGACGCGACGCAAGATCTGCCGTTTGCGATAGCGATTGCGCAGTGACCTGCAATTCCGTCGCTGCGGTGCTTACCGCGGTGACAATTCCTCCCACCGACACCTCGAACCCGTGCGCGAGATCCTGCATGATCTTGCTGCGATCCGTCACGGCACGGCGTGCAGTCTCCTCCTGTGCAGCGCGGAGGTTTGCGGATTCCACCATCCCGCTTTTGAAGATTTCGACCGCTCCGGCCATCTGTCCGATCTCGTCCCGGCGATTGCGGGCAGGGATTTCCGTCGCGGTGTCGCCTGTCGAAAGGGCGGTCATCGCACGGGTCATGCTGGCAATCGGGCCGATAATTCCTCGCATGGCCAGAAAATTGACGACCCCGATGATCGCGGCTGCGATGGCGAGAGCCGAAACAAGGATGATTAGAAGCGTTTGCTTTTCCTGCGCGACATCGGTGTTTGTCTTGCCAGCCGCGTCCTGGATTCGATCGCCCGCTGCTTCCATGTCGCCTTCCAGCGCCTCGAAACGGGACGTGAAGTCGGCGAATATGGCGTTGGCAGCCGCGCTGTCAGTTCGCGCCAGTTCGACGATGTCGTTCGCGCTCGCGATGTACGCGTCCAGGCTGGGGCGCAAGGCCAGCAGCGTCTGCTGGATCTCTTCGGACAGCATCAAGTCAGTGCTTTCGTCGATGCTCGCCTTGAATTCGGCGCTGTGACCCTGGACCAGATCCGCAGCCTCAGTCACAGCGACGATGTCGCCCTCTGCGCTTGCCTTGAGACCGAGCAGCACATCGCCGCGAAGCGCGTCGTGCATCATGTCCGCCTGCATGTGATGTCGAATGGCATCCGCAATCACGCTTACCCGGTCAACGCCGGACGCGGCGATGTTCATTCCCGTCAGTCCGATCCCTCCAACCGCCAAGGTGACAAGAATGGAAATCAACGCGCTGAAGACGAGATTCTGACGAATGTTCACTGGACAACAACTCCTGGTGTGGCGTGACGCGTCGAGCTTTTCGCAAGCGCGTTGAGCGCGAGCGCCCGGGCGAAGAACAAGGTCAAATTGCGCAGCAAGAGAAGATGTCTGGGGGAACGCGCAGGCGGGACAAGCCATCTGCACGCTTCGCCCGATCGTCGAGTTCACGAGCGATCAGCATCATCTCGGAGCGGACGTGGAGAAGCGCAGCAGTCGCACACGGCATGAGGTGCGTTGCTGTTTCTGAGCTTTGGGAAGACATCTCGATGATCAGCCTTGCAGACTTGATCGTCGCCATCAGCCCGGGAAGTCGTTCATCAACACCAATCGCCTCGATGCCAAACACCTTGGCCTGGATTGCGTCCATCAATCGACGCATGCCGGCGAGGTCCTTCGGACTCTCCTCCGCACACGCGTTTTCACCGACGCGAACGCGCCGCTCCCGTATTCTGGCATGCATAGTTTAGCCCCTCGCCGCTCATTCCGTCTGCCAATCCCCCGACTGACAGACGCAAACTCGATCAGGCCCACGAACCAAAGGTTAAGCAGATGGATCGGGGCCGATCTCGGCGCCCCATGCTAGGTAGCAAGGACGATATGATGGCTGCGCAGGAAGTTTCGTTTACGCGACGCAGGCCCGCGTTAATCGTCGTGCGCGGCGCAAAGATCCGGCGTCGATCAACATGCTCTTTTGGGTATCCAAGTCGCCGCTCAGGGAGAGCTGATTCGCCCAACCCATCGCGAGTCGATCAACCCCAAGTAGCCGGTCCCTTTCGCGTGACTTCCACAGATCACCAAGCCAGCGCTTCCTTCAGCGCCAGCTCGAGGTCGGCGGACAGCGCGGGGCCTTTGCCGTCGAGATCCGACGGGGCATCGCCCGGTTCGAGGTAGCGCCAGCCCTGAAAGGGGCGTTTCTTGCGGGGCTTGGTGCGGATCAGTTCGGAGTCGAGGTGGATGCGGCACATGGATTTGCCGTCCTTGTCCTTGAACTCCTCGAAACCGACGAGGCGCTGGCGCACGATGATGAAGTGCTTGATGACCCAATAGAGCGAGCCGCCGTCGAGCATTTCAGCCGCGCGCTTGGGCGACATCCGGGTGTCGTGCCAGGGCGTGGCTTGCGTGCCCTTTTTCGCGATGCTGGCGACGCACTTGTCCTGCCATTCGGCAAGGTCCTCGACGTTTTCCGCGCCGACGCACAGCTTGATCATGTGAAGCGCCATGCGGAGAGCTAAGCCCTGAGTCTCGGCCGGGGCAACCGGGCGGCGCAGGATAGCTGGGGACGCGTTGTCGCGCGGCCTACTCCGCCCGGGCCATGAGGCTGGGCGCCACGTTGTAGGGCTGTTCGCGGGAGGCCAGATCCTGTTCGCCGTCGCCGGCGAGGCCGAAGGCGATGTCGGTGAGCTGGACCTTGATGGTGCGCTCCTCGGATAGGCCCCAGCGGCCGCCCTTGGCGTAGACTTCGTAGCCCATCACATAGGACACGCCCCAGCGTTCGGAGTAGCCAAAATTGTAGCTCTGGCGGTATTGCGAGACCTCGGTGCCGTCCTCCAGCGTGACGGGGCGTTCGATCGTGTAGTCGATGCGACTGACGAAGCCGGATGCCGGGTCGAGCTGCACGCGGCCGGCCATGCCGGCGGAGAACGGCGCGTCGAACTCCGTGTCGTTCTTCGACATCTTGTGTTTGAAGCTCACGGCCATCGTCTCGGGCGCGCCGGCGATGCGAGCGTCGCCGAGGCTGAGACGGAGATCGTCGGCGAAGAGGCGGCTGTCGGCCTGCCGCTCTGCGCGCCAGCCCTCGACCACGGCGTCGAGCTCTTCATTGTCGCCATGGCGGAGGGTGAGCTTGAAGCGTTCGGCGGGCGGCGCGTAGGGATCGTATTCAATACGGCGGACGGCGTTGCCGCTTGTCAGGGTCGCGTGAAAGGCGGCGCGCATGGCCGGCGGCGGCTCGACGGCGTCGAGCGCGCGTTCGAGCGCCTGTTCCGGGGGCAAGCCGGCCCAGGTGATGGCAAAGAGCAAAATGGCGGACATTTCGCGCGTATCCGTTCCGGCCCCGGGGAGATGACCTATCGTTAGGACAACCCTTGCCACGGAATGTGGCTGGAATTGGCCTCCGAACATGAATTCGAACCGGCGGCTGCTGAGGGGCAGTGTGCGGCGGCCAAGGTGAACGAAGTCCGAATCGCGCGCGGCGGCATTGGGGCGGAGGTGGGATAATCTCGGGAGGCTGCTCAGGAACGCTCAGGAAATCGTTCCATCGCGGAATAGTCATGACGATCCATACAAGCCCGGCGCTGAAACGCGCAGACGCTCGGTCGAAATGCCGATGCAGACTGAGCCGTCTTCATTCAGCGTGACATCCAAGTCCGCGGGTTCGTCATAGTCGATGACAATCCGCGCTTTGGTCTCGAGCTGCACCAGTTGGGCCCATGGCTCGTTCGCAACCTCGACCGTCCTCGGTTGCAGGTTGTCGAATATGAACGTGGCCATGATGCACCCCGATCAACGCCCCTGTTCAGGTAGCGGCTCCAGCCTCACCAGCACAGCGCCGTCTGTGGTCTGCATGCCGGCGGCGGCGTTGACCTCCGACACCTTGCCATCGCGGGGGGCGGTGAGCGTGTGCTCCATCTTCATGGCTTCGATCACGACCAGCGCATCGCCGCGCTTCACATCCTGTCCGGCGGCGACTTTCACCTCCAGCACCTTGCCCGGCATCGGGGCGCGGACGTCGTCCCCGCCGGCGAGGGCTTCGATGGCGTGGGTGTAGTCGGGGCCGCACAGGGCGAGAGCGCGGCCATTTGCGAAGAGGACGGGGCCGTCGCTGAGCGCGCGGACCGCGCCGAAAACGTCAGCGCCATCGACGGCGCCGAAGACGAGGACGCCGGAGTCGGTAGGAACGGTGTCCATGTCGACGTCGAAACTGTCTTCGCCGATGTGGGCGCGGGAGTCGCCAGCCACATCCGGCGAAAGGCGCACGGATCTCGCGGTGTCGCCGATCATGAAGGTGTGCGTCGCTCGCGTAGCGGCGTTGATGCGGAAGCCATCGGAGATGCTCCAAGGGTCGGCGGCGTCAGGCTGCAGGGCTGCGAGGCCGATCGCGCCCAGGATCATCATGTCGGCGAGTTCGGCGTCGGCGGGCTCGGCAAGCTCTGCGAGATCAGCCTCGACGGTGTTGGTGGTTGCCATGCCTGCCCGGAAATCGTCGTGGTCGAGCAGGTTGGCGAGCAGCGCGAGGTTGGTGGCGACGGGCCAGACCTCGGCTTCGCGCAGGGCGTCGCCGAGGGCGTCGAGCGCGTCGTCGCGCGTGGGACCATGAGCGATCGCCTTGGCGATCATGCTGTCATAGGTGGCGGGAATCTCGTCGCCCTCCTCCACTGCACTGTCGAGGCGGAGGGTGATGCCGCCGTCGTTTTCGGGCTCGTCGGTGAAAGCGGAGAGATCGAAGCGTTCGAGCCAGCCGGAGCTGGGCAGGAAGCCCCGCGCGGGATCTTCTGCGCAGAGGCGCGCTTCGACGGCGTGGCCGGCGAGCGTGATCGCTGACTGCGCCGGGAGTTTCCCGCCGCTGGCGATGCGGAGCTGAAGCTCGACGAGGTCGAGTCCGGTGATCAGCTCGGTGACGGGGTGTTCGACCTGCAGGCGCGTGTTCATTTCCATGAACCAGAAGCCGTCAGGACGCAGCGGGCCGGAGCCATCAACGATGAATTCGATCGTGCCGGCGCTACGATAGCCCACAGCCTTTGCGGCCATAAGGGCGGCGTCGGTCATCGCCTTGCGGACTTCGGCAGTCATGCCGGGCGCGGGCGCTTCCTCGACAACTTTCTGGCGGCGGCGCTGCAACGAGCAATCGCGTTCGAACAGGTGGATATAGTTGCCATGATTGTCGCCGAAGACCTGCACTTCGATGTGGCGCGGGCTCTGGACGAATTTCTCGACCAGCACGCGGTCGTCGCCAAAGCTGGCTTTCGCTTCACGCTGGGCGCTCGCGAGGGCGGCTTCGAAATCGGCGTCAGCGTCAACCTTGCGCATGCCGCGACCGCCGCCGCCGGCGATGGCCTTGATGAGAACGGGATAGCCGATCTTGCTTGCGGCGGCCTTCAGCGTTTTGTGCGACTGGTCCTCGCCATGATAGCCGGGCGTCACGGGCACACCGTGCTTTTCCATCAGCGCCTTGGCGGCGTCCTTTAGGCCCATCGCGCGGATGGCCTCGGGCGGCGGGCCGATCCAGGTGAGGCCGGCCTTGGCGACGGCTTCAGCAAAGGCGGCGTTCTCCGACAGGAAGCCGTAGCCGGGGTGGATGGCCGCGGCGCCGGTTTCAAGCGCGGCGGCTATGATGCGGTCACCGCGGAGATAGCTCTCGGCCGAGGGAGCAGGGCCGATATGGACGGCCTCGTCGGCCTCGCGCACGAAGGCGGCGCCTGCGTCTGCGTCCGAATAGACCGCGACCGTGCCTATCCCGAGCCTTCGGGCGGTACGCATGATCCGGCGGGAGATTTCGCCGCGGTTGGCGATCAGGAGCGATGAGAACATCGCGCGAAACTAGAGAGATGCGCGACGCGCCACAAGCCGTCTAGTTGCCCTCAACCGGTCAGTCCCAGAACAACGATTGCAAGGAAAAACAGGCTCAGGGCCAGCACGCAGAAGACTAGCAGGAATGCGGTGCGCCAGAGCGCTGAGAACCAGCTGAGACTGTAGGCGCCCTTGATGTGGAAATACATGTGGACGGGAATGGCGAGGGTGATGATTGACATGGCAAACTCGAAAATGCCCGCCGCCCACATCGCCGTCAGCGCGCCGACCACAAAGAGCAGCGACATGAAGGACAACGAATAGAGAACAACAACCGCGTGGTCGAACAGCGTCACCCCGCGTCGCCAGACGAACAGCAGCCACATGAAGGGCAGCGAGATCGGCACGAGCAGGAATGAAAACTTGTAGGCCGTATTCTGGATCTTGTAGACGGCAAGTTCAGGATTCTGGAGCTTCTCGAGGATCTTCTTGTCGACAGACTTGAAGCCGGTGTTGACCTGGATCTCGCCTGCGCGAGCGGCTTCGGCGACCTGGTCGTAGAACACATCGAGACCCGTTATCTTTGTGGTCTGTGTCACGCCATCCTCGCCCACCGTTACGGGCGCATCGGCAATCACCCGTTCAAGCGTCGCGATCGTGCGCTCAACGATGCGGATGTCGCGCGCCTTGTCTTCCGCAAGTTCTTCGGCGTCAGCGACCTTGTCGGATGCAGCCACGCGCAGCGGGTCATCCGCGGTCACGGTTGCAGGGATGGCCGCGAGATCGGCGCGCGCCGCCAGGAGGGCTGCGTCCGCCTCAGTGGATTCCGCGCGGAGCTGCGCGACGTTCGCGCGCGCCTCTTCCATTTCGATCGCGGCTTCCTCGGTATTGGCGTTGACCACCATGTCGCCTGTGAAGGCGAACACGAAGAACATCGTGAAGACGGTCAGCAGGAAGATCGCCAGCGGCGAAATATACTTTGCGCGCTTTCCATGGATGTAAGCGTGCGTCAGCGTTCCCGGGCGGAACGCCAGCAGCGGCAGGGTGCGCCAGGCGCGGGTGTCGAAGTGGATGATGCCGTGGAGAAACTCCTCCACCATGTGGCCGAGCGTGCGATGCAGGTGCGCCGGCTGTCCACATTCTGCACAGAACTTGCCGTCGATGGCTGCGCCGCAATTGGGGCAGGCGCCGTGGACGTCGTGATGGCCACGCTTGTCGCTGTCGATCGCGGAGGCCGCGAGGCCAGCCGTTATCGCCGCACCGGCGGCTTCCATTTCCCCGCTCATGCATCCGTCCCCTGTGCCGGGCGCCGCTCCCGATACACGGCGGCGACCAGCACGAAGCTGATAATCATGAGAAGGTACCACGAGCCAAGCTTTTCAATCGAGACGGGCTGCCAGCCGCCATTCTGGCTGGGATAAGTTCACGCGCGGGCGAATGTGCCGAGGTTCTCGGCAAACCCGATAAAGGTCGCGACCAGGATGAGGCCGACCAGAAGACCCCCAGGAAGCCGGTGACAGAGCCGCGTGCAAAGGCGGCGCGCCAGGCTTCGCGTCGAGCGTGCAGCCGGAGTTCGAGCTTTCGCCTTTGCGACAACGTCCCCTGTGCCGCTGGCCAAGCTTACCTTGACCAGCTCGGCTTGCGCTTTTCGAGGAAGGCGGCGAGGCCTTCCCTGCCCTGCTCGCTGACGCGCCGGTGGGCGAGGCGTTTGGCCGTCATGCGGCCGAGGCGGGCGTCGATGACTTCGCCTGTCACATCAGCGACCAGCGCCTTGGTGTCGGCGATGGCGGCCGGGGACGCGCCGTAGACAAGGTCGGCGTAGTGTTCGGCGAGCTTCTCCATCGCCATCTCGTCCTCGACCTCGTGGTTGATCAGGCCGAGCTTTGCGGCGACGTCCGCCTCGAAGCGTTCGCCGGTGACAAACAGCGTGCGGGCCCAGCGCGGGCCAATGGCGTTGATGATGTAGGGCGAAATGGTCGCCGGGATGATACCGAGTTTTACCTCCGAGAACGCGAATATCGTGCCGCGCTTGGCGATGGCGATGTCGCAGGCAGCGGCCATGCCGCACGCGCCGGCCATCGCCGCACCGTGCAGCAGGGCAATGGTGACCTGCGGGAGCTCGAACAGGCGGCGCAGCATCTCCGCCATGCCATAGGCGTCCTCTTCGTTCTCGCTGGATGAATAGTGCTGGGCGGCTTTCATCCATTCGAGGTCGGCGCCGGCCGAGAAGACGGGGCCGTTGCCGCGCAACAAGACGAGGCGGCATTCGGGGTTCTTCGACAGCATCTCGAACGCGTCGTTGAGTTCCGCGATCACCTCGGCATTGAGGGCGTTGCGCTTGGCCGGACGGTTGAGCGTGAGGACGGCCGTGCCTTCGGGAGAGACGTCTAGAAGGATGTGCTCGTAAGCCATGGGGAAGCTCCTTTGCGCATGATGTAGACCGGCGCGCCCTGCCCGTCACGTATCCCGGCGACGCTAGCTGCGCTTGATCTCTGTCACATTGCGGCGGGCGTCCAGCTGAACCTCGATGTCGGCGCGGCGGCCGCCGGACATCATGTGGCGTGTGATGCGCTCGAAGTGCTGGATGAAGCGGGCGACGCGGGCGCGGTCGGCCTCGGACAGGTCGCGGTTCAGGAGGCCTTCCTCCTGCTCGCAGCGCCATTCCTGAATTATCGCGAAGGATGGCGCCTGCAGGCTGACGATGGCGTCGAGCATGTCGAAGGACAGCTGGTAAGCGCCGGCGAGATTGGCGTTCACCTCCTTGCGCCAGATAGCGTCCTTGTCTCGCTCGGCTTCCAGAACGTTGACGGGGGAAACCAGCTCGCCATCCGTCTGCGCTGTGGCGCCGAGACACCAGCCATCGACAAGGATCACCGAGGGCTTCCCGTGAAACACGGGGCGGTGGCTTGCGTGCGTGGGGTTGTCGGTCACCTTGTCGAACGCGGGCAGCACAGTCTGCGCGCCTTCGCCTGCTGCGGTCAGCTCCCCGATCGTTTCATTGAGCTGCACGACATTGTGCGTGCCCGGCGGGCCGCGCGTGGCGAACAGCGGGTGGACGCTCTCTGCGATGAGGCGGCGAAGGCTCGACGGCAGGTAGACATCGTCGAGCGAGAAGTGGGCCGTGCGCGGATGGAACGCGGCGTAGGCTTTGACGAGCGTGGTCTTGCCTGAGCCTTGTGGACCCGCGACCCCGACAATCGCAACCCGATCGCCTGCCCGCTCCCGCGCAATGGCGACGGCCTGGTCGAGAGCGTTGAGGGCGTCGCTGTTCATGGCCGCGCATCCACGGCCGCTTCTGTGCGGACCTGCAGACCCATAAAGGGCAGAAGGTCCGCCTTGTCAGCGTCGGCGATCAGCACACCGACGTTGTTTCTCGTGGCGTCCGATGGCGGCGGCCTTCCGAAATGGTTGTCCAAAGCAATTGCCGCGATCCGCCATCTGCGATCGCTTATCACCAGCCACTCGCCAGTCTGGAGATTGCCTTCATGCTCCTCCAGCAGGACAAGTGCGCCCCGCGCTGGAATTTCAAAGCAATCGAGCAATACGCCGTGCATTGCTACATCCTGAAAACGCCAAACCCAGCCTCACGCTCCGCCGCGCGTCCGTGTGGCGCATTGAGCGCCGCCGACAGCGCCAGGCCCAGCACGCGCCGCGTATCGCCCGGCGCGATGACGCCGTCGTCCCAGAGGCGGGCGGTGGAGAAGTAGGGGGATCCTTCGCGTTCGTAGAGGTCGCGGATGGGTTGCTTGAACTTCGCTTCCTCCTCGGCGGGCCAGGTCTGCCCCTTCGCCTCCATCGCGTCGCGCTTGACGGTGGCGAGCACGCTGGCGGCCTGTTCGCCGCCCATGACGGAGATGCGGGCGTTGGGCCACATGAAGAGGAATCGCGGGGAATAGGCGCGGCCGCACATGCCGTAATTGCCTGCGCCATAGCTGCCGCCAATGACGATGGTGAATTTCGGCACGCGGGCGGTGGCGACGGCGGTGACCATCTTGGCGCCGTCCTTGGCGATGCCGCCCGTCTCGTATTTCGAGCCGACCATGAAGCCGGTGATGTTCTGCAGGAAGACCAGCGGAATGCCGCGCTGGTCGCAGAGCTGGATGAAGTGGGCGGCCTTCTGGGCGCTCTCCGAGAACAGGATGCCGTTGTTGGCGAGAATGCCGATGGGCAGGCCGTGCAGATGGGCAAAGCCCGTGACGAGCGTTTCGCCGTAGAGCTTCTTGAACTCGTCGAACTCGGAGCCATCGACAAGGCGCGCGATGACTTCGCGGACGTCGTACGGTTCGCGCGCATCGAGCGGGACGACGCCGTCGAGTTCGGTGGGATCGAAAGCTGGATCGCGCGGAGCGATCGCGTCGAGCGAGATGCGTTTGGGGCGATTGAAATTCTTCACGATGTCGCGGACGATCTGCAGCGCGTGGCTGTCATTGGCCGCGTAGTGGTCAGCCACGCCGGAGCGGCGGGCGTGTACGTCGGCGCCGCCGAGGTCTTCGGCGGAGATGATCTCGCCTGTCGCCGCCTTCACCAGCGGCGGACCACCGAGGAAGATGGTGCCCTGCTTGCGAACGATGACGGTCTCGTCCGACATCGCAGGAACGTAGGCGCCGCCAGCCGTGCACGAGCCCATGACGGCGGCGACCTGCGGGATGCCGCGCGCGCTCATGTTGGCCTGGTTATAGAAGATGCGGCCGAAATGTTCGCGGTCGGGGAAGACTTCCGACTGGTGCGGAAGGTTCGCGCCGCCGCTGTCGACCAGGTAGATGCACGGCAGGTTGTTCTCGATGGCGACTTCCTGCGCGCGCAGGTGCTTCTTCACGGTGACCGGGAAATAGACCCCGCCCTTCACCGTGGCGTCGTTGCAGACGATAACGCATTCGCGGCCCGAGACGCGGCCAATCCCGGTGATGACGCCGGAGGCCGGCGCCTCGCCGTCATACATGCCGTCCGCCGCGAGGGGGGAAAGCTCCAGGAAAGGCGAGCCAGGATCAACAAGCTGTTCGACGCGCTCGCGCGGCAGAAGCTTGCCGCGCGCCGCATGCCGCGTGCGCGAACTTTCGGGGCCGCCGAGCGCCGCCTTGGCGGATTTTGCGCGCAGCTCCTCCACCAGGCGCTGCATTGCAGCAGCATTGCCTTGAAAGCGCTCGGAGGAAGCACTTACCTGTGAGTGTAGTCGCGCCATGCGCACACGGTCCTTGGTGTTTCGGCCTTGTTGATTCCGGGGCATTAATGGCCGCAAGGCGGTCCGTGGCAAGACAAACAGGCGGGCGGAGACGAACTCGAACCATTCTTTCAGGGTTCTGCGCTACTGTATGACTGGAACGGGCAACAGGACGGCCGGGTCGGCCATGGGTACGAAGACAAAAAGCAAGTCTGGCAGCGATGCGCCTGCCATCCTTCCGTCGCTTCGAACGGTTCCTTTCCTGCGTGATGCGCCCCCGCGGGCGCTAAAGGCCGCCGAGGGCGAGACACGCTATTTCGGACTTCCAGGCGGCTGGCAGCTCTTCGGGCCGGGCGAACCTTCCGACCAGATCTACTTCGTCCTGTCCGGTTCGCTGGGCGCTTTCCGCGTCAACGCCGCTGGAACGATGGAGCTGGCCGGGCACATCCGCGCGGGCGAGCCCGTCGGCGAGATGTCGATGATCGCCGGCGAGCCGCATGAGCATGCGGTGTACGCCCTTCGCGATACCGAGCTGCTGTCAATGTCGCGACAGGGCTTCATGCAGCTGGTGCGGTCCGATCCGCAGATTCTCGAGCGCCTGACGCGCGTGATCATGATCCGCATGCGGCAGGCGCGGAAGAAGGTCGTTCGCTCGGCAGAGCCGCGCGTGTTCGGGCTTGTGGCGACATCGCCGACCATCGACCTGAAACAGCGCGCCCGCATGATGGCAAACGAGCTGCAGGCCATGGGCCTGCGCGTCGCCATCGTGGGCGAGGAAGCTGTCGGCATGCCGGCGGCGTATTTCGACGAACTCGAGACGCGCAACGAGATCGTCATGCTGCTCTCGACGCTGGGCGATACGCCGTGGTTCAAGATGACCCAGCGCCATTCGGACCGGATCTGGATGTTCGCGCGGTCGGATGCGCGGCCCTCCGTGCCGCTGTTGCCGGATGATCCCTCGCCTGCCCGTCAGTTCAAACTGGTCGACCTGATCCTGCTGCACCATGCGAGCGAGCGCTCGGCGGCGCGGACACTCGAGTGGAAGTACGCGTCGGAAGCGGCGCGGGTGTTTCACTGGAACGGCATGGACGAAGACGAGTGCCGCAGGCTTGCGCGCACGATGGCGGGCAAGTCGGTTGGGTTGGTCCTGTCGGGCGGCGGCGCGCGGGCCTATGCGCAGATCGGCGTGATCCGGGCGTTGCGCGAGGCCAACTGCCCGATCGACTTCGTCGGCGGGACATCGATGGGCGCCGTCATTGCGGCAACTGTAGCGTGCGGCTGGGACGATGCGGAGATCGACCGGCGCATCCGCAAGGCCTTCGTCGAGAGCAATCCGCTGTCGGACTATCGCCTGCCCGTTGTTGGCCTGGTGAAGGGCCACAAGGTGGATGCGCGCCTGAAGGAACACTTTGGCGAGGTTCAGATCGAGGATCTGCCGGTGCCGTATTTCTCGGTCTCGACCAACCTCACGCAGGGCACGTTCCAGGTGCATACGGAGGGCCTGCTGCGTGATGCGCTGCGAGCGACGATTTCGCTGCCGGGCATCCTGCCGCCGGTCGTGTCGCACAAGCAGGTGCTGGTGGACGGGGCGGTGCTCAACAATTTCCCGGTCGACGTGATGCGCGAGATGCATCGCGGACGGATCATCGGCGTCGACGTCGCTGTGGCGCCCGAGGGCCTGCTGGCGGACGATTTCATCGACCCGCCGGGGTTCTTCGGCTGGACGATGCGGCATGGTTTCAAGTCAGCGCCGCCAATCGCCAACCTCCTGATGCGCGCAGCGACGGTGAGCATTGACCCGAACAAGCATCGCAACCTGACCGACATCCTGATCGTGCCCGAGATGAAGGGCATCGAGTTGCGCTCGTGGAAGGACTACGAGCGCGCGGTGGATGCGGGCTACAATGACATGAAAGCCGCCCTTGCCGACGTGAAAGGCCCGCTGGCGCAGATCATCCGGGGCAATGCTGCGGCGAGCGCAGACTAATCCTCTTCCTCGCCCTCGATGATCACCGCAGCGCCGGTGACGGAGAAGTCCATCTTCTGCTTCGCGTTCGCCGAGGCCAGCCATTCGACGGCCTTCTCGGCGAGCTTGCCGCCGTGCGGATTGGCGGCCAGCGGCCGGAGGACGATGACGGCTTCATCAAAGCGCTCTCGCGCCATCAGGGCGTGCGCGGTGGTGGCGACGATCGCGTCGACCTGCGGGGCCAACTGGTAAGCCTTGATCAGGACTTCGATGAGGTGATCATCAACCTCCCCCGTCGCATTGAGGCCGCTTTCGAAGTAACGGAACAGCGCTGACGCCCTTGTGTCGTCACGGGCGTGCGAGCGGCCGAAGGATTTCCGCGCGCGCTCGAAAAGCGCTGCATCCGAGGCCGCGTATGCGGCACGGAGGTCGCACAGCCCGCTGACATAATGCGTCTCCGCGCTGTCGCCATTCACGGCGAGGATCGCGTCGATTTGCTTTCGGGCTTCGGAGAGATCGCCATACCAGGTCTCGACCCAGGCGCCTGCACGCTGGGCGTCGATGTCAGCCTTGTTGCGGCGCACGTCATCCTTGATCTGCCTCACAGTGTCTTTCGCCTTCTCTGCGGTCGGCAGACGCCGCAGGTAGACCATCGGCAGGAGCAGGTTGTCGTAAGCCGCCGCGAGGCGTGTGGTCTGTATGCCAGCCTCGACGGGGAAGATGCCGGGGATTGGCCCGAACTCGATGGGCTTGCGCTTGTACTCGCGCAGCTCCTCGTCGAACTGCCCTGGCGTGATGCCGAATGCGGGTTCGAACGACGTCAGCACGTTGCCGCCTTCCTGAAGAAGCCTGACGTATCTGTCGAAGCCCTTTGCGCGCTCTGGGCGCCCCAGCATCATGTAATGCGTCGCGAGCCAGGACTGCGCATAGAAAGCGCCGACTTCCTCGCCTGACATCTGGTCCGGGCGGTCGAGAAACTTCTCGATCTCCAGCCAGCTGCCGCGCATGAGCGAATAGGCGCGGCCCTGCGTGAACTTGCCGACCTCGACGCCTGTCGTCGTGAACTCAGCGGTCGAAAGAAACTCGGCGATGCCCTCGATGTACCAGGCCGGATAGCCGGTGCGATTGTTCGACAGCACATAGTGGTGGGTGTATTCGTGGAACAGGATCACGCGCGCATCGTCGGCGCGGACGTTACGCGGCATGTCGCGCTGGCGCTGCTGATAACGAAGCGACTTCGAGACAGCAACCGTGCCTTCGATGCCGGCTGAGTAGTACCCCATGACCATCGAGTTGCGGTAGTACGGCGCCGTCAGATCGAAATCCGGGTTGGTGCGGGTCACGTAGATCGGCAGCTTCGCCGGGCTCAGGGACTTGCGCGGCATGATGCGCGTGATCAGGGCGTGGAAGCCTTCGAGCGCGGCAAGTTCCTCGCGGCTGCTTTCCTCGCTCGCTGAGGAGTACATCACGAAGTTCGCGCTTTCGAGGCGCAGCCAGCGTCCGGTGGTGGGGGCGGCCCACGCTGCAGGCTGGGCAAGCGACATGGCGAGGCCCGCGCCCAGACCCTGAAAAAGTGTCCGCCGATCCATGAGCCACCCCCTGCCTCTAGGAAAGCTGGCTGATTTTCCTGCGCGCGCCAACTGGAAAGTTCAGGCCGGATCGGCCGCCGGGTCGGGGCGCTTGAATTCCTTCCAGCCGCCGCGTTCCTGCTGGAAATAGCGGGCCGGAGCCCCCGCATCGAGCGCGGTCTTGTATTGCTGTCGCGCCTTGGCGCGAGCGCTCTCATCTCCGCCGTCGAAGACGACCATCACGCGCTCGAACAGCGTGGCGTCCGCCTCCGAGCCGTCGAGCAGGACGGCGACCTTTGCGCCATTGGTGGGCGTTGCCTCGGTGGAGAGCAGCACGGGCTGGTTGGCGGCGTCGGTGCGGGCGCGGCCATGGGGAACGAAGCTTTCGTCCTTCCACGTCCAAAGCGCGCGGTTGAGGCGCTCGGCGGTTTCCTCGTGGCCGACGACGACGACGCGCCAGCGGCGCTCGAGGCATTTTTCGATCAGCGGTGCGATGGCGGCGTCAACCGAGCCTTGCTCGATGTGGTAGAACCACCACTCGGCTGTCCCGGCGCCGGGCATTCGCTAGTCCTCGTAGTTATCGGCGATCAGCCGGTCGAGGATGCGCACGCCCCAGCCTGTCGCCCAGGTCGGCTCCAGCGGATTGTCGTTGCCGGGCTTCCAGGCAGTGCCCGCGATGTCGAGGTGCGCCCAGGCGCGGCCTTCATCGACGAAGCGCTGCAGGAACTGCGCAGCCGTGATCGAGCCGGCATTGCCCGCATTGCCGATGTTGCGCATGTCGGCGACGTCGCTGTCGATCTGCCTGTCGTAGCCGGCGCCGAGCGGCAGTCGCCAGACGGGCTCGCCCTCGACCTTGCCTGCGGCGGTGAGCTTCGCGGCCAGATCGTCATTGTTGGAGAACAACCCGGCATGCTCGTTGCCAAGCGAGATGATGATCGCCCCTGTCAGCGTCGCGAGGTCGATCATCGCCTTGGGATGGAACTTCTTCTGGGCGTACCAGAGCACGTCGCAAAGGACGAGGCGGCCCTCGGCGTCAGTGTTCTGGATCTCGATCGTCTTGCCGGCGGCGGCGCGCACGATGTCGCCGGGGCGCTGGGCGTTGCCATCTGGCATGTTCTCGACGAGGCCGACGATGCCGACGACGTTGGCCTTCGCCTTGCGCTTGGCGATGGAGATCATCGCGCCCACGACTGCGGCCGAGCCGCCCATGTCGCCCTTCATGTCCTGCATGCCGGGGCCGGGCTTCAGCGAGATGCCGCCCGTGTCGAATGTCACGCCTTTGCCGACGAAGGCGACAGGGGCGGACTTCTTGTCCTTCGCGCCCATCCACTTCATCACGACGATGCGCGAGCCGCGCACCGAGCCCTGCCCCACGCCAAGCAGCGAGCCCATGCCAAGCTTGGTCATCGCCGCGACGTCCAGCACTTCGATCTCGAGACCCAGCTCCGACAGCTCCTGGAGCCGGTCGGCATAGCTTTCGGGATGCAGCACGTTCGGCGGCTCGCTGACGAGATCTCGCGCGAACTCGACGCCTTCCGCCTTCGCCGCAAGCGGCGCGTAGTCGGCGCGGGCGCCGGCAGCGCTCTCGGTGACAATCGAGACGGTCGTCAGCGTCGGCTTCTTCTCGGCCTTCAGGTTAAGGCGGTACTGGTCGAAGCGGTAACCGGCGAGGCGGGCGCCCAGCGCGAGCTGCGCCGCCACGCTGCGGTCCGGCGCGCCGACGATGGCCAGCGACTTGGCGCCGCCCAGCAGGACGCGCTTCACAAGTGCAGCTGCGGCCTTCTGCCACCCGAGATCGGAGGCCGCCGATTTCTTGCCGACGCCAAGCGCGAGAACCCGCGAAGCATCGCTCCATTCAGGGGCCAGGATTTCAACGACCTGGCCTGATCCGCCCTTGAACGATCCGGCTGCGATGGCCCGGCGAATGGCCGATTCCGCGGGCTTATCGAGATCGGCTGCGAACTCGACGCCCTTGTCGCCCTCATAGCACAAATAGGCGATGGCATCCCCGATGGGTTCTGCGGAAAACTTGATCTGCATGGGGAAAATCGGTCCTGCCTATTGCCTACACATGGTCATCGACGAACGCCCCGGACGCGGTTAGCACTGAACCGTTCCGCCGTGGCCCTTCCACCGAAAGATTGGCTCCGACGGGAAGCGCCGGCCCCGGGTTTTCGAATGTACGGTTTTCAACGCTATCTTTTTCGCAACGTGTTGAGAACCCTCATCGCGATCGTCGGCGGTCTTGCGCTGATCGCCATTCTTACGCAAGGCCTCAGCCAGATTCAGGATACGATCGTCCAGAATCGGTCCTCGATGCTGACCTTCCTTTGGGCCAGCCTGCTGGCGACGCCCCAGATCATCTCCCTGCTCATGCCAATCGCCCTCTTCATCGCTACGGCGGCGGCGCTGAACGTGGCGCACCGGGAGAATGAAGTTGTCGTTGCGCAAGCCTCCGGCATGTCGAACTGGCAGGTTGCCTCGCCCGTGCTGCGGCTGGCGGTGCTGGCGGCGATCCTGCACCTTGGCCTGAACCTGTGGGTCCAGCCTTCCGCCTCGCGCGAGCTGCGGACGACACTCACCGCCGCCTCGACCGACCTCGCCTCCTCGCTGGTGCGCGAGGGGACGTTCATGACCCACAATGACGGCCTCACTACGTTCGCGGGAAACATGGAGGGGTCGGAGATCACCTTCCTCGTGGCGAACGACAGCCGCAACCCGAACAACGAAGTCACCTACATCGCGAAGTCCGCCTTCCTGTCCGAGCTGGAAGGCAAGCCGGCGCTGATCCTGCGCGACGGCATCCGGCAATCGGTGCGGGCCAACGGGGCGACGGAATCGCTGACGTTCCAGCAATCGCCGCTGGAACTCGGCGCTTTCGTCAACGACCAGAAGGCGGTGATCCTCGAGGAGTCGGATCGCTACCTGCCCGAACTCTTCTATCCGGATATGACCAACCATTACGACAACGCCAATGTCGACATGCTCGCGGCCGAGGGCCATGCGCGCCTTGCAACGCCGCTGCTGAACATCGCGATGGCCATGCTCGCGATTCTCGCCGTCCTGGGCGGAGATTTCAGCCGCCGGGGCTATGCCCAGCGCATTGCGATTGCATCTGGCGTGGCTTTGCTGGTGCGGCTCGCCGCGTTTGGCGCGACGTCTTCGGCGGCCAAGGATCCTGAGCTCAACATCGTCCAGTACCTGCTCCCGATCTTCGTGATCGCGGTGGTCTCGTTCTTCTATTTCATTCAGCCCATCCTGAAACGCCGGCGCGTCAGTGCGCGCGTGACCCGGTCGCCGCTGATGGGGCCCGCCTAGCATGGTGATTGCCGGGCGGATCCAGCGTTATATCTTTCGCGAATGCGTCGCCTCGCTGGCGCTGACGCTGTCGATCATCCTGCTCGCGATCATCCTGGTCGACGTGGTCGAGCAGATGCGCACCATCGGTGATCGCACGCAGATCGGCGTCGATGTCGCCTTCACCCTCACCATGATGAAGACGCCAGGGCTGATCCTCGAGACGCTGCCGTTTGCGATGCTCGTCGGCTCGATCCTGACCTATTCGCAGCTTGGCCGCCGCAGCGAGATTCCCGCCATTCGCGCCGCCGGCGTGTCAGCGTGGCGCTTCCTCGGTCCGGTCATGGTGCTCGCCTTGCTGCTCGGCGTACTGATGGTCACGGTGCTCGATCCGCTAGCGACCAAGCTCAACCAGGATTTCGAGACTGCGCGGGCACGACTGCTCGGCGGCGGCGCGCCCGTGGCCGACGGCGTGTGGCTGAGCCAGGGCGACCTAGAAGCAGGCGCCACCGAAGCGGCCGCGGAGCTGCCGGGCTCCAATCAGCAGGCGATCATCCACGGCCGCCGCGTCGTCGGCCGGGGTCAGGCGCTGGAGAACGTCACCTTCTGGTACTTCCGGCCGGGCCCCGGCGGGCCTGCCGACCGGGAGTTCACGCATCGGATCGACGCCAAGAAGGCGCAGCTCACGCCCGGCTTCTGGCAGCTGACAGACGTGATCGAGAATCGCGTGGCGGGGGAAATCCAGCGCAGCGCGACACTGGCCCTGCCGACCAACCTGGACAGCGATACGCTGCTGTCGCGCTTCGCGTCGTCCAAGACGATTCCGTTCTGGGACCTGCCGGGCTTCATCCAGGACGGACGCGCAGCAGGTATGGAGATCGGCGACTATGTCCTGAAGTACAACACGCTGCTGGCCATGCCTGTCTTCATGCTGGCCATGTCGCTGATCGGCGCGGTGGTGTGCCTGAGGCTAGCCCGGTCTGGCGGACTGTCGCGACTCATCGGGGCAGGCGCGCTTGCAGGCTTCGTGCTTTATTTCGCCACGCGGCTCGCGTCGGGAATGGCCGCATCAGGGGCGACCTCGCCCGAAGCTGCGGCCTGGTGCCCGCCCCTGTTCGCTCTTTTTGCGGTGCTAACCTTTCTCGCTCACGCCGAAGACGGCTGATCGGCCGGGTTCCAGGCCCGGCCCAGACGCTATGTGGCTTCCGGGCCGCGCTGCGTTTCGGAATGTTTCAAGGCGGTCAGCCGCCTTTACGCCTCAAAGGCCATTGCGTATCGGTCTAAAGCTGGGAGTCGCTCGCAACCGTTGCGCGAGGGGAGAGTAATGGTTTTGCGGCTAAGCGCCCTCGCATCCGTGGCCATTGCAGCTCTTGCTGCTGGCGGCACGGCATTCGCCCAGACGCCACCTACCGTCCCAACACCCACCCCATCTGCGCCTGCCGAAGATGACGACGAAGTCATATTGAAGGCGGATCAATTCGAGGAAGACCGGGACACGAGCGTCGTCACGGCCTCTGGCAATGTCGAGGTCCGCATCGGCCAGCGAACGCTTCGCGCCGACCGCGTGATTTACGACCGCATGACGGAAACGCTCCGCGCGCAGGGCAATGTCCAGATCACCGACGGCGCCGGACAGGTGCAGTTCGCAGACGAGATCGAGGCCGACGAGGATTTCACCAACGGTTTCGCCACGCGATTTTCAGCGCGCCTGGGAGAAACCGGACTTGTGACGGCCTCCTCCGCCGTTCGCACCGATGGCGTGCGCAACTCGGTTGAGCAGGTTGTCTTCACAAACTGCCCCGTGTGCGAGGAGAAGGGCGCCGATCCGACCTGGGCGCTGCGTGCGCGCCGCGCGACGCTGGACCAGGAAGATCAGATGATCTCCTACCAGGACGCGGTGCTCGAACTGGGCGGCTTGCCTGTGCTGTATGTTCCGTGGTTCGCCCATCCCGACCCCAATTCGGAGCGGCGCTCGGGCCTGCTGACGCCTGACCTCGGCCTGTCATCGAAGCTCGGCGCATACTACGAACAGCCCTACCTCTTCGTCATCTCGCCCTCGGAAGACCTCACTGTCGCGCCGATGATCTCGACGGGCGTGAACCCGCTCGTGAAGGTCGACTGGCGGCGGCGTTTCTTCTCCGGCTTCATCGACGCCGAGAGCAGCTTCACCTACGAGCAGGATTTCGATTCCGACGGCGAGAAGTTCGACGACAAGGAATGGCGCGGCCATCTCTATGCGGTCGGTCGTTTCGACATCAACCAGGACTGGCAATGGGGCTTCGGCATCGAGCGCCAGTCTGACGATCTCTATGACCAGCGTTATGACATCGACGGAGAGGACGACCTTCGCGGCCTGATCGCAAGCCAGCCGCGCCAGCTGCTCTCGCAACTGTACGCCACGGGCCAGACGCCGGACTTCTATTTCGAAACGGGCGCCTTTGCCTTCCAGGGCCTGCGCGCCAACGATATCGAAACGCAGATCCCGGAAGTCCTGCCTTCGATCTACACGCAAAAAGTCTTCGACCTCGGCGCAGCCGGCCAGTTCTCAACCGATTTCAGCGCCATCGGCCTGTTCCGCGCGGACCAGCAGCGGCTTCCCAATGGCGATCCGGCGCTCGGCTTCGCCGGCGACCTTGCGCTCGACACCGCACGCGCCACGGCAGAGGCCGAGTGGGGCACGCAGCTCGTCTTCGGACCCGGCCTCGTCTTCGAGCCCTTCGCCTCGGGCCGGGGCGACGCTTACCACATCGACGATGGCGGAGTGGGCGGCGCGCGTGACGTGTCGCGTTTCCTCGGCGTTGCTGGCGCGACGATCAGCTATCCCTGGATCGCCCGCAGCCCGGGTATGGACATCATCATCGAGCCCATCGCGATGGCCGCCTATGGCACGCCCGACGCCAACGAGAAGCTCAACCCCAACGCGGTCCTTGGCGACCCGGACTTCGGTCTGAACCTCATCTCCAACGAGGACTCGCTGGTCTTCGAAGCGGACGAGAGCAACCTCTTCAAGCCTAGCGCCGTTTCCAATTACGATCTCTGGGAAGGCGGCGCCCGCGGCGCGGTTGGCGTCAACACGGTGGCCCGCATCGGCGCCGACATCGAGCTGTCGGCGCTGGTCGGGCGCCGCTGGCGCGAGGACCCCGATCCAGCCTTCAACCAGCTAAGCAACCTGTCCGGCGAGGAATCCGACTACGTCGCCTCCGTCCGCGCGGACCTTGGCCGCCTCTTCGAAGTCGGCGCCCGTTTTCGCGCAAACGACGAACTGGAGGTCGCCCGGGTCGACGTGGACGCATCGGTGGACTTCTGGCGCATCCGGGGCGATGCGCGCTACTTCAGGGTCGAAGATTCGAACACGACCCCCGGCATCTCCTCGGCGGAAGAGGGGCTGGTCTGGAACGGCTCGTTCAAGATCGATGACAATTGGGCCGCTGTCGTCCAGCAGTCCCGCAACATCACGCTGCGCCAGGACATTCAAGCTTCTCTGGGCATCCGCTACCAGGACGACTGTTCCTATTTCATGATCGCTTACGAGCGTTCCGGAGCGCGCGACCGGACCCTGGGGCCGTCGGAGTCGATTCGCTTCACCTTCGCCCTGACCGGGCTGGGCGGCGTGACACCCAACGATTTCGATTAACCGCCGCGGTGCGGGCTGCATCCGCAGGCTCGCATTTGCCCGTTTCCGCAGGTATATGCGCTAACGCCCGGCCTTGCCGGCGGCCATGTTTTTGCCTTCACCCTGTCTCAGGGTCGGGGCGGTAGGGTGACCTGATGAAACGACTTCTCGTACTGGCGCTAGCAGCATCCGTGGCCGCAACCAGCCTCGTAGCTATGGCCCAGCAGACCCCGCAACCGGGCGCCGCCGCCCAGCCGACCGCCAACCGCGGTCGTAAGGTCGATGGCGTGATGGCGACCGTCAACGATCAGGTCATCTCGCAATCGGACGTGCGCAACCGCATGCGCTGGATGCTGCTTCGCTTCGAACAGCCGCCAGAGGATGAGAAGATCCTGCTCGAACTCCAGGATCAGGCCCTTGAAAGCCTGATCGACGAGAGGGTGCAGCTCGGCGAATTCAGGAAGCTGGTGAAGGATCAGGACATTTCCGGCCCCGAGATCGACGAGAGCGTCGGCGACGTCGCCCGCCAGTACCGCATGACGCCGGAACAGTTTGGCCAGGCGCTGAGCCAGGCCGGCATCCCGATGCAACACATCCGGGACATGGAGCAGGCCAAGATCGCCTGGACCGCCCTGATCCGCGGCCGCTACTTCAAGACCGTCCGCGTCTCCGAAGGCCGCATCGACGAGATGCTGGATCGGATCAAGGCATCTCTCGACAAACCGCAATACCGGCTCGCGGAAATATTCCTCTACGCGCCTGACCAGGCTTCGCGCGAACTCGCCAAGGCCCGCGCAGCAACCCTGATCGAGAACGTCAAGCAGGGCGCCGACTTCCAGGCCCTCGCGCAGCAATTCTCTGCGGCGCCTTCTGCTTCTGCGGGCGGCGACCTCAACTGGCTTTCGCCGGGCGACATGCGTCCGGAAGTCGCTGACGCCGTGCTGAAGGCGGGCGAGCCTCCACTGGTCCTGGCCCCGATCGAAAGCGACAGCGGCGTCTATGTGATCGCGCTGACCGGCAAGCGGGAGCCCAGCGACCTCTCGAAGCAGATCATCCTCGATATGGAGCAGCTGATCACGCGCGGCGAAGGCGCCGTCGCCAAGCTCGACGCCGTGAAGGCGACCGCGAAATCGTGCGCTGACCTTTCGAAATCGCTGGAAGGCGTCGAAGGCGTCACCCGGACGCCAATGAAGGACGTCGGCCTGATGCAGGTCGCCCCGCAATTCCGCACGCCGCTGGAAGGTCTCGGCGCCAATCAGGCGTCCCAGATCATCGATCTGACGGATGGCGGCAAGATGGTCTTCTTCGTCTGCAGCACGCGCTCGGGCGATGCCGACCTGCCCGACCGTGCAGAGATCAAGGACCGCCTGTTCAACCAGGAACTCGCTCTCGTGGCGGAACGCTACCTCCGCGACCTCAAGCGCGAGTCGACTGTCGTCCGGCGGTAGGCCAGCGACCTCCGAGTTACGAGCAGGTTGTCATTCTGGAAGCGCAGAGCGCTATCCGGGATGACAAATCGTGGTATCTGGCGGCCACAAACTGAACCTGACACACACTCGCGTATCCCATGGCCGCCCCGACCCTCCCCCTCGCGATGACAATGGGCGACCCTGCCGGGGTCGGGCCCATCATCGCGTGGAAGGCGTGGGAACATGCACGCACCTCTGGCGGGCGGCCCTTCTATGTCATCGCTCCACCTGACGTGCTGGCCCGCGCGCGTGGTGCGGGGCCACTTGAGATCATCCCAGAAACCGGCAACGCGCTGACCACATTTCCGCATGCACTCCCGGTCATGCCGATCGAGGGCGCCGCCGCAACGCCAGGAGTACCCGCGTCTGCCACGGCGCCCGCCATCATCGAATCCGTCCGCCTCGCTGTTGAACACACACGCGCCGGCAAGGCGGCCGCAGTCGTCACCAACCCGATCGCCAAGGCGCTGCTCTACCGCGCCGGCTTCATGCATCCGGGGCATACCGAATATCTCGCTGAGCTGTCGGCGGACGGGGGCGCCGCGCCGCGGCCCGTGATGATGCTGGTCGGCGGCGGGCTGCGCGTGGCGCTGGTGACGATCCACCAGCCACTGGCCAAGGTGGTGACCTCGTTGACGCCCGCGCTGATTGCCGAGATCGGCGGGATCGTGGGCGAAGCCATGAAGCGCGACTTCGGCATCGCCAATCCGCGCATCGGACTCTGCGGCGTCAATCCGCATGCCGGCGAGGATGGCGAGATCGGCCGCGAGGAGATCGAGATCATCAATCCCGCGGCCGCTCTGCTGCGCCGCCGCGGCCTCGACATCTCCGACGCGCGGCCGGGTGACACGATCTTCCACGAAGCGCGAGGCGGCCGCTGGGACGCCGTTATCGCCATGTATCACGACCAGGGCCTCATCCCCGTGAAGACGCTCGACATGTGGGGCGGCGTGAATGTCACGCTCGGCCTGCCATTCATCCGCACATCGCCGG
>Ga0315906_10001812_pt1 | contig 30951 bp, 9 predicted proteins | sample LakEriMetagenome_4_FD_203526 | JGI IMG/M metagenome (GOLD analysis project Ga0315906, IMG submission 203526) | Freshwater fungal communities from buoy surface, Lake Erie, Ohio, United States - Buoy 2 MA122 | ecosystem: Environmental > Aquatic > Freshwater > Lake > Lake biofilm | place: USA: Lake...
GACTGGTGAGGTTCATGACCGTTACAAGAGAACTTTCAACGTAGACACTGGTGAGATTGAGTCAGAAGGATTGCCAGAGTTTGTAGAAGACAGATTGTTTGAGCCAGCAGTTATGGGGAATAGTGGTGATGCATTTTATTGTGAGGGAGCTAATGGCTATGGAACTCCAGGCCACTTTATCAAGGTAGGTTGTGTTCATCGTCTTGATTCTTGGGATAAGGTAAACACTAATGATTATGTATCTTGTGTTCCAGGTTTGCACTTCGGTGGTCTGAAGTATATCTCTGGATATGGTGGTGAAATTCACAACGTGTTTGTTGACCCAATGCACATCGGTGCTATTCCTGATGATGAGACTGGTGCAGTAAGATGTTTACAGTATTTTGTTCATTCAAGTTTAGCTGGAGTTAATGGCTCTATCTATCACTCTTCTACTTATGCAGCTATGACAGATGCTGAGTGGGATAAGATGCGAGAGGAAGCTGTTGCTCTATCTATGGAGAAAGCAAAGAAACTTCAAGAAGAACAAGACGAACTAAATTCATTATAAGCTATGATCGACCGTATAGACACAGAAGGACAAGAGAGTACGATTTGTCTAATTGACGGGGATAGCTTATTATATTACGAGATGGATAAGCCTACTCTAGAAGAAGCTCTGAAAGGAATTGATTCTAGGGTAGAGACTATCCTTACGAATTGTAATGCTAATGCTTACGTTGGTTTTCTAACAGGGAAGAGTGGATATAGATATCAAGTCTCCCCAACTTATAAAGCTAATCGTAAGTATCGTCCCAAACCAATTATCTTCTATGCACTCAGAGAGTACTTGAAGCAGAGGTACACCTTTGTGGAGTTTGAAGGATTAGAAGCTGATGATCTTGTTGCTTACTATGGAGTAAACAATGGAGATTATAAAGTTGTAATTTGTTCTCCCGATAAGGATGTACTGCATCAGTGCATAGGCAAGCATTTTAATTATCAGAAAGTAGAGTTTGTGACAACTAGTGAAACAGATGCCGAGAAATTTTTATGGAAACAAGTTTTAATGGGGGATAGCACGGATAACATCCAAGGCATCCCAGGTGTAGGAATCAAGACAGCAGAGAATTGGCTGAAGGATCGTGAGAAAGAAATCGAAGGGTTTGTATTGAGAAAATACGTAGAAAAGTTTGGGGTAGTTGAAGGCTTGGAACAGTTCTTCATTAACTTTCGACTGGTGTATCTACTTAAGACTAAGGAAGATGTGCTACGAGAAACTAAACTGGAACTACCTGAATTACAGTCTTTAATATGTATTAACTCTAAACCTGAAGAGAATGAGCCAACAGAATCAGCCCCTGAATCTCCCCCCTGGGAAACCTGGTAAATCCTTTCTAACCATTGTCAATGCTAGGACAGTTAGATTGTCTGGAGATATAAAACAATTCAAACCAATCTATAATGAATCTGATGATATCATTAAGCTAGAAGGTGTAGAATTGGATTACTATATCGGTCAGGTTATTAGACCTAAACTAAAGACTCCTTATAAGATTAATGTAATTCAGAAGCTAACTGCAGGGGGAGATCCAAAGAACCCTGCACAAGGCTATGACTTATCTATTGCCAGGACAAATCTGTCCTCAATCTTTGCTGCTCCTCTACTGGGAGGCAACAGAGAATTATTCTTGTGGGATAAGTATTTCGTTAATGCTTTTGTAGAGACTCAAGATGATAAGAACATCATTGCAATGCTGTACAGATTCTCAGGAGATGTGTTGTTCTTAAAGTTCGAAGCTGCACTGTGTGCATTCAGAACATTTAAGTACAAGATTGACACTGACTCGAGTCATGTACTGTTTGTATTTGAAGTTCCTGATACATCACAGAGTGCCTATGAGCATTTGATGAGGAGTGAGTATTCTAAGATCGATGACTTCTTGAAGTTAAAGATTCTAGATTACCACGGGTTTAATATGGATGGTCAGACTGCTAGAGTTCTATTCAAGTCTCAGATTCTAAAGGCTGAGCTCGAAGAGAAGCTAGACTGTATCATCCCTGCAGAGAATGAATTGCACTCAGCACTTGATATGTCCCAAGAAAGATTTGATCCAGAGTATTATTACACACCTAAATCTATTGTAGAAAGAAAATCTAATGTCAAAAGTACTTGAACAATTAGGGGATTGGGCTCCAGTTTATCAGCAAGTAACTGAAGAGCTCGGTCTTGAATACGAAGTGCTCAAGTCAACTTTAAAAGCAGAGAGAACCTCTAGGATTGTTTACCCAAGCAGTCCAGAGGTTCTTCGAGCTTTTGAACTGACACAACTCAAAGATTTAAAAGCAGTCATCATTGGCCAAGATCCGTATCACAATGGAGCTGCAACAGGTCTAGCCTTTGGGGTTAGAGAAGGGTTTAAGATTAACCCAAGTCTTAGAGTTATTTATAAAGAGCTATGTTTGGAACATGGAGAAGAAGAACTCCCTAACTTTGACTTTAGCTTAGAGAGCTGGGCCAAACAAGGGGTGCTACTTCTCAATACAACATTAACTGTAGTAAAGGGTCATCCTAACTCTCATGAAAGCCTGTGGAGAGGCTTTGTAGATAAGATGGTAGGTAAGATGATTCAAGAGAAAGACAATGTTGTATTCCTCTTATGGGGTAAATATGCACAAAACAGATTCCAAGATTTAATTAAGTCTACGAATATGAATCAAAGTAAATCCCATGTTGTAATTACTGCACCACATCCTGCAGCTGAAGTATATGGAAGTATGAAAGCTGGATTTGTTGGGAGTAATTGTTTTATGAAAGCTAATGATTATCTTTCACAACCAATTAATTGGATATGAAAGAACCAAGTAACTTATTAGCATCAGTAATCATGGATCTAAAGATCCGTGAAGAAAGAGGATTAGCAACTTATGGTACAACTATGGATAGGAAGGACCTATCTAAACAAGAGTGGCTGCAACATGCCTATGAAGAAGCTCTTGACTTAGCTCTGTATCTTAAGAAGCTGATGGAAGAAAATGATAGGCTCAAAATAAAAGAGCAATAAGAAAGGGGCGAAAGCCCCTTTTTCAAGCCCATTACGATACTCCTGGAGGAGCAATAAAGAATTTAAGAGCCTCTTGAGGATTAGATGATTTATCTAAACCTCTAAGTATTGGGGCAAGATCTTCTAACATCTTAGTTAGTTTGAGATCTCCCTTTTCATACTTACCAGCTTTTCTTTCATAGTAAATACCATCTTCGTCTCTCAATCCAATTCTGTATGGAATTTCTTTGAATAACAAATGGTCAGCTAGCTTTACACTATTAATGAAAGGCTTAGATAATGCTGTTGGGGATGAAGCAAATCGATAGAATTCCATAGGGTTATAGAACTGAGTTAGTTCAGATGAAATCCTTTTAGCCTGATAGGCTACAAATGCTGCTGCATAATCATCATCGTCATCATCTTCTCCCATCATGCCTATAGCTAAAGCTGCTATTGTACTTGCTGCTACATAGAATCCAAGTTCCATGCTAGTACGTTTAACATTTGCTTTTTCCATCGGAGTTAAAATTTGATATACACTACCAAACTTTAATCCTTTAGTGAAAGACTCTTTTGCATATCTGGCAAAGCTTGTATACATACCTTCAGTAATTCCATTTACTTCAGTATCTAAATGGACTTGGTCTCCATATCCAAACCTTCTTCGTAAACCTGGTTGGAAATATCTACGGTACATCAAAAGAGCTTTACCATACCATCTTCTATTTATGATAGGATCATCAATGCTGGTCTTAATCTGGTTAGTTTTCTTGTATACCCCAGATGCAAGGTTAATCATTTGGATAGGCTTGAAGTTGGCTACTCTAGAGTCTATCTTCCACTTGCCGTTAGCATCTTGAGTAAACACATCATATAGATTAGCTTCTGACCCATCATCATTCTTGATTACCTCCCCGTTCTTATCTTTTAGTTTACCTTTATATGTATCAGCCAAAGCTAATCCTCTTGTTACAGCAGTCTCATGTTCAGCCATGTGCTGTAGTATGAATAAGCTTTGAGTATCTACTGCTTTAAGGGCTCTGTTGCCTGTACGTTTATCAGCAAATGCTCCAAGCTCTCCACCTAGCAAGTCAAACTCTTGGATAAATCTAGCAAGTTTTGTTTCTTTATTAAACTTTCCTGCATCTGATATAGTTTCTCCAGATAGCATAGACTTGGTGTATGTTGCCTTAGCCCAAGTAAGATTCTTAGTATTAAAGAACTGACCAGCTACTGCTTCTTCTGCTAGTTTTTCATTATCAATTAAGAACTGGTTAGTTGCTTGCAGAGCATTCAATGCAAGTGTATTTAGTGCTGAGAATGTGGCAAGTTTATTTACCATCTTATTTGCACTAAGTACTTTTCCAAAGACATTAAACTGTTGTTTAATTTCTTTTTCCCCAAAGAATTCTTTATCTATAAATTCAGATAAGTGTTGGAAGTTATTCGATACTCCATCCTTTCTAGTAAATCTATTAACCCCAGCTTTTTTAGCAGCTGCAGATAGTACAGGATTACCATGTACATTTTTCTCAAGTATCTCTCTTCCCTCTACAAGATCTCTCATCATAATTACAGCTCCTGTAATCTGAGACTTTCTCTTGAACATGTTAGCCATACCAGCATACAGTACAACTGTAGACCCAACATCATGACTTACAAATCTAGCTTCAGTTGGATTGATGTAGTGCACTGGAACAATCTTGTTACGTTGTTCTTTGTTAGCATTGATAACTGCACCGTATGAATCATCTGTTGAAAGGAATGCAAACTCTCTATTTGCAAAGTCTTTTGTGGACTTGAATACATTGTAGTTATCTCCTTGCAACTTTTCTAAACCTTGAGCTTCTACTGAAGGGACTACATAAGATACTTTATCCCAATCATTTTTATGTGGGATCTGCTTACCACATACCTTTTGATGTTCATGATAAACTTTGAGAAGAGCTGTATAATACTTAGCTGCTGGAGAATTAGGGTCAGACATTAGAGCAGCATACTTAGGATTAGCATAGTTAGAGTTTGGTCTAACTGCTACTCCCTTGTACTGTTCGTTCTTGGCATCGTACATTCTAGCCTTCTGTTGTAGAAGGTCCATCTTATGAGCTTCGTATATAGCTGTAAGGTCAGGATTAGACTGTACTCCAACCATCTTTTTATTTAGATCTTTAATCCTAGCATCAAGATCTGCTACAGCTTTAACTCCTTCTTCTGTTACAATTGTATTCTTCTTATACCAATTAGCTACCTCTGTAAAGAATCTAGCACCTGCCTCACTTTTAGCCCAGTCTCTATATTCTGGGGTACCATATTCAGGTTGAGCATACTTTGCCTTTAAACCTTTTCTCATCTCGTACTCATCCTCATGGAACTTAGTTACGTTATAAGGCTGGACAAAGCTTAGCATTTGCATAGGCTTCATTTTTCCTGTCTGCTCATCACGTATATAATAAGTCTGAGTTTCTAAGATATCAGAGTTAAAGCTAGTAGGGTTGAGATCTGATCCTTTAAAAGCTGCATATTCTTTATAAGCAGGAGCAAGCTCATCTATAACATCTCTAGTATCGGCTGATGCTTGGTAAAGTTTATTCTTTACCATAGAAGTAAATAACTGCAGTGATGCTTGTGATGAGTAGATCAGTGGATCCATGTACAAAGAGTAAGCAGACTTATCAAGCTGTGCTTCTCTAAGTTCATTTATGAGAGTCTCACGTGTAATTCTTTTATTCTTAAGTTGCTTTATATTAAGCTCTATCATTGCTTTTTCGTAGTCCTCTTGAGTGATCTTCTTTTCCTTAAGATCTTCTTTTAGACTATAGTACTCTTCATCTTTTTTAATAGCAATGAGACGGTTGTTAGTCTTGATATTATCAATTAGAATATCTATCTGATCGTTTATATCTGGGGTACTGTACTCTAGGATAAGGTCTGCTGTTAATACAGTTCCAATATTTCTGTAGTACTTCTGCTGTCTTCCTAGTTGTTTAAGTAGGTCGTCTACCTTTTCCTCCATAGAAGATAGGGCTATCTGCTGCTTGTTATTAAGCCTAGAAGTTTTTCTATCTTCAATAGCACTCTGCAGTTTGCTAGCAATACTATTTTCACCACCCCCAAAGAAGTCTTGGATATTATTCCCTACATGATACATAGTATTCAATAGACTACATCTTTCTTCTTCAGACATGTTTTTAAATGACTCATCCGAGAAGCTCATGATGTAGTCAATACTTTCTTGGTTAGTCTTTACGACTCTTGACATATAGTCTACAAATCCTATAAAGTCTTCTACCTGTTCTGCTTTAGCTACTGCACCCTTTACTTTCTTTTTTGCATCTTCGTTAGTCTCTTGAATCTTTTTAAATGTGCTTAACTGAGATTTTATTTGTACGATTACATCATCATTCTTAATAGGTAGAGCTTCGAGTCTCATAAGCTGGGACTGTAGTGTCTCTGCTGTAAGCTGCATCAAGTCCTTAACATCTGAGATCTTTTTATTAAGAACTTTACTATTCTGTTCTTCTTCAGTCAATGTACCTTTAAACTCTGTAGCATTTAGTCTTTTACTGAATAGCTTATCTAGAAGAGTTTCTACTGCATTATCTTCAATTCCAAATAGACTTTTAATAGCTCTAATGAATTTATTAATTGCAGTTTGGAATACAGATTTTCCTTTCTGTCTCTTAGCACCTAGTATACCCATAGATGTTATGAGTGTTTCTTTAGCTATAGCTTGCTCAGATAGTTCTGGATAAGCCTCAGCTACCTGGGTGTATAGGTCTGTTCCCTTTACAAGATTCAATGCTTCTTTAACTAAAGAATTATCTTCACCTAGTAAGTCAATTAATATATGGCTGAACTCATGGATATGAGTATCCTCAGTCATAAGTTCAGGGTTAAGAGTGATGTTTACTGTACCATCACTATTAGGCTTAACCTTTCCTTTAGTATCTATTGTATCATCAAAGTTTATTTTGACTACAATTCCTGCTGTAGAAAAAGTATCTATGAGATGCTTTATTTGATCGGCTAGATTTGGGACCGTCTTGAACGGTTCTTTGCTTTTTAAGAATGACGTATCTTCTGTAAACTCTTCTTCTGTACCAGCAATCTTAGGAGCTATTAGTTGCTTGAATGCATCCTCTAATTGCTCAGTAGTAGCCTTGGGAACATATACTTGTTTAGCAAGTGTTTCAATAGGCTGAAAGAAACTATCATTAATAGTAACTTGATATCTGTTGTTACCTATTTTCTTGGCAGTTAATAGTTTCTCTGTGTTACCATTAGGCTTAAAGTATCTAGCAATTGTAACATTCATTGAATTTACAATATGCTTAGGATCTTTCAGGTCACCTTTAACTATAAGATCTCCACTGTTGTTAACAGTAAAGTGCTCAGTAAACCCATCAAGTAAGCTGTACTTAATAGCTTTTTCTTTATTAGGTGCATTACCTTCTAAAGTATCAAATAGATTTTGATATCTCAGTGAGGGTACTGGTTCTCCTTCGGTGCCAATTTCAAATACTTTACAAGCCATTGATTTTTATTTTATAACATACAAATTTGAGTAACATCTGCAGGATCTACTTTTTTAGCACCAGCTATATACAATCCTTTGAAGAATGGAAGTATACTGTCTATACTAGTTTCCTTGCCTACAACTTTTATATTAAGGTATTCTCCCCCTACAATATGCTTCTTTTTATTAGCTGTCTTGTTGAGAGACAAATATACAGCTTTATCTGAGCCTTGCTTGTAGTTTGGGCTTAGTACATACACACCTGACTCTCCTTTTTGAGTTCGGAATACCATAACTGCTGGAGGGTATCCACCATATTTTTCAACATTGGTGTAGTGCTCTTTAGCAAGTTTAGGTACGGTATCCCCAAGAGTCTGCCTATCTGTAAGATTAGATCCACCTGGACGTATCTCACCAAATATTCTAAAGAACTTAACTAAGTCTTCAGCAGTAAAGTAGTTACCTGTTTGCATGTTCATAGATTGCTTATGCAGATACTCTGCAACACTTATATCAGGTAATCCTGCCATCTCTCTTTTAAGAGGTTGCAGCCAGAACTGTGGCGGGATCATAGTAGCATAGTTAAATGCTGACTTTCTAAACCCGTTAGAGATTAAGGTATGCATACATAGGTCAAAGCCTATCTTCTTAATTTCTTCTATAGATCCTTTATACTTTTGTATTGCTTGTTCTGTAGCACCTTTACCAGGTTTTGTTAAATAAGCCTCTGGTCTGTACATCAGGTTGTACAAGTCTTCTTGAATTCTAGACTTCTCCTCAGGTGCATACTGTTGTGTAGCATCAAAGTTAAAAGTTGTAAATCCTTTTACAGACTTGTTGTTATCGTCCTCACTAAGCTTAGATAAGAACTCATTTCCAGAAAGGTTTGCATATTTCTGTAAAGCATTTTGAACTCTTGCCCATAGGGTAAACTTTCCTTTACCTGGTTTATATAAGTCTTCACTGTAAGGTACATTAAAGTACACACTAAGTGGGGAGTCTTGTCTTGTCAGAACTGTGAACATCATAGCAGCATTGATATCTCTATGCTGTTCTACACTCAACGAGTCTCTACCTGTAGCTGTTTTAATAGCTTCCTTAAATTTAATAGCTGATTCTGATGTAGTCATTGGGAATACAGTTCCAGCTACTCCTAGCATTTCCACTAACAGGTTATAATATCCTCTTTCAAATCCGTAAATAGAATCTGCATCATAGAATTGTGTAAGGACATTCTGATCTTTAGCTCTACCATAGAATGCTATTGGTGAATTATCTATTAGTCCTCCTTTTGGATTATCAAACTTCTGCTTTCTTTCTACATATGATTGAACTGCTTCAATCCTATTAATACCAGACATAGTATCTGGGGTAAGAAGTTTAAATGCTTCCTTAAGTTGCTTACCTGCAGTGTACATCTTCATAAAGTTTTGAAGAGCTCTAGCAGATGGAACAGTCAGAGTCATGATAGCCTCTCTGGACATTGTATATGTACTAGGGATCTTTTTATAATTATCAGGTAATCCTACACTGCCCAGTGTTATATTGTATTTCTCAGCAACCTTTTTATATGCTACGTTAACTTTAGATAGATCATCATTATGCTCATTAGCCATGATGTCTACAAAGTCTCTGATAATAGGTTGGTTCAAGAAGTGGTGTAGTAATTCTGTATCTCCATGATAATGCACCCATAATAACTCTACTGGGAAAGTGATTGGGTTGTCATTTACTATGTAGTGATACGGAGCTTTTGTTCCATCCACGGCTGCAGTTACATATCGGCTACTAATTCTATCTGTAGTAAGACCTGAGTCATACTTATATCCTGCATCTTTTGGGATTGCTTTAAGGAATTTAGTATTCATCAACTCCCCTTGAATCTTAATAGCAAACTCTGACATCAAGTTAAAGTTATCTGATGCAGCTGCTACGTTTCTACCAGCCATTGCATTAGCCCAAAGTCCTCTCATCTTGTTACCTAGCAAGTTTCTTACAGCACTTTGGGTTTCATACATACCCCCTGTAAACACTTTATTAGGTTTCAAAGACTCGTTTAAACTTACAATGCTAGTTCTAATATCTTTTAAAACTTCATCATCAAGTGGTCGAAGTGTTTCAAGATAATGCTCAGGAGATGAGAATACAGCTTCTATTGTATCTAGAATAACATTCATCAGCTCCTTATCACTAACCTTAGATACGTCTTTAGTTCTCCAAAGCTCATTATAGTTAGGTTTTACCTTTTCACCATTCTCAATCTCTGGGAACATGAGAAACATTTTATCAACGTCAAAGTCAGATCCCATAAGCTTAACTAACTGTGGTGGTACTACAACTGCCTTCTCATATCCAGCAGGAAGAATAGCTTTAATCTTAAAGATAATAGTAGATGCCTTATCCTGGTTGGGGATACGATAGCCAATGATTCTTCTTAGTTCTTCTGGGATATTGGCAGCATCTAAGTCTACACCTGGTTCGATTCCAAACTTTCTAAGTACATCTTCTCTAACCATGATCTCAGCATGGGCTAGTCTTGTACCTCTAGTTTTGTTAGAAGCATGATTTACAATCTCCAGGAAGTTAAGAGAGTTGTTTGTCTCGAATCCACCAAGAGCTGCTGTCTGTACAGCCTCATACCCTGATACATATTGCTTGAATACATTGTTGTTGTATATGCTAAGCAATGCTGTTTGGAAAGCTGTTCCATATACAGGGAAGTCAAGTGGGATAGAGAACCTTGTAATACCAGTAACAGGATCAATAGTTATATCAAGAGCCTTAATAAAGTTATCACTTAACTCTCTTTCTATAGCTTGACTCTCAATTAAGGATCTGATATTCTTAATCAACTTCTTCTTAGCCTCTTTAAACTCCTGAGCATTTTGAATAGCATCTATATTTACTTTGCTATTAGTAGATGTTTCAAGCTTAAGTTTCTCAACAACCTTTCTAAATTGACCTAGTCCTATTTGATTGTTTACAGACTCAAGGTCTCTCTTAATTCTTTCTTCAATAGCAGCATGATAAAGTGCTGTCATATCTTCCCCGAATACAGCTGTCTCTTCTTTAAGACCTGCATTGTAGAAGTATGTTGCAGATGATACTACATTAGCAATAGCATTCTTTTTTACCTGTCTACCAAAGATTGTTTCAGACTTTTCTTTTGCAGGAGGAATGCTTTGAGGGAAACGTAAAGCAGATGTACTATTTCTATTAGACTTCACATTAGCAAAGAATCCACCAGCTCTTGGTGACCAGTTTTTAATGTCAAGTATATTTAACTTAACTCCCTTCTTAGCAGATACAGCACTAGCTGTGTGTATCTTTTTCATTCCTGCATAAGGATTGTTTGCTTCGAGTGGGTTAGCCTCCATCCTCATCCTCATGTCGTCCATGATTGGGAAGGCTTTAGTGTATGATTTAAGTATTGGGAAGTAAGCTGTCTTGGTGATATCTGAAGCTACAGTGTTACCTATACGTTTAACTTCATTACCAAATGGCTTATATGGTCTGAACGGAATCTCTTGTCCAACCTTTGCTCCTTTAGGCAGTTTAACTCCTGCTGGATATAAAAATCTTCCTTCAGGATCTTGCTTATAATTTTTATAAGCTTGCTCATGATACTCCTTCCACTCTCCTTGACCTTCCATTATTTCTCTCAACCAGTCTATAGAGATAAGAGTCAAACCATCATGTTCTTCAAACTCACCTGCCATATATTGTGCAGTGAATGCAGCTTCCTCTGGAGTATATCCAGATTGTATAAGTTGTGTAGCAGTTCTAACTGCCCACTCATCCATCTTCTGTGAGATGACAGAAGTAATCTGTCCCATAGGATCATCAAATACTAGCTCTTCATATTGAGAGATAGCCCCATACCCCATAGGGTCGTCAAGCCATGTTAGTTTTTGTGATTCTTTTTTACCAAGTGTACCTTTCTCTGCAAGCTTAGTTCCTGGAGTACCTAGTGTTCTTTGACGTTTGGTAAAGTCTTCTATGCTTTTAAACATAGCTCTATTACCCCTAGTTATTTTAATAATCTCATTTCTACCTACGTCCTCATGGATAAGGAAGTCTACAAGAAGTGGGGTAGCTAGTTGAACAAACTTAGAGTTATCAGATGAGTTTACAATCTTAGTACCCTCTGCCCATTTTGATAACTGTTTAGTACTTAAGTCTTTTTTTCTACCAGACTCTTCAATAAGTTTTGCAATTTGAATTGCAGCATCTTGATAGAATAAAGTAAGATCTGCGGTCATCCTAGTCAACTCATTTGCAAATTCTTTGAGTTGTGGGTTTAAAGGAATTCCCTTGTTAACAGCATTTATATAATCTTCAGCAAGATCAGACATAAACATTCCACCACCCTTCTCACTAATGAATACATCAGTTACTATTCTTTCACCATCTTTGGTTATTCCATCAAACTGCATGAACTCACTGCTTAATCCAGTAGTCGGTCCAGTATGGTAGTCTGGTATCTTAGTAGCATTAGGGTCCCCAATTGTCTTCTTAGCTTCTTTTATTCTTAGAAGATCTTGAAGTATTCCTTTTATGAATGCTTGCTGATAAGTCATATTGAGACTATCTTTTCCATGACCAGATAATCTAGGCATAATCATAAACAACATGATTGCCCTGTCCCCCATAGAAGGAACAGTTACTCCATAGGTGGTAGCGTCTTCATTGTTTACAAAAGCTTGTATTCTTGAAAGAATAGAATCAACACTATTAAAGTCTTCATACTCTAATGCATCTTCTGCATAGTCTCTAATAGCTGATAAAGGATCTACACTAAATTCCTCTGCAAACTTTTGATTGTTTTGCAGGTGATTGAATAAGTGACTAGGCTCCATGCCAGGAGGGAAGATGAAAGGATCCTTCTTATATAACTCCAAGGCTCTTTCTTTATTCTTAGCTAAGTCTGCTTTAATTATTGTAGGTAACTCAGCAATAGGAGTAGCCATATTCAATGGGAATGTAGCTGTGTTTACTGCAGTCACAAAGCTTTCAGCTGATCTGCTTGTAAAGAATGGGGCTAGGCTGGCAAGGAACTTCATACCCTTCTTAGCAAAGTCTGCATCATAATAAGGTATAGGTCTCTCATTCATCTCTCCTATACTTAGTCCACTACGAGAGAAAGTAGTAGTAGGGGAAAGAGATTTAAATGTTTCTACGAGTCTAGCTCTTTCAAAGATTAGATTAAAGGCAGCTTTTCCTTTAACTTCTATTTTCTTTCTCTTGTCTGTCTCAGATTTAATTACTGTAAATCCTTTATCTACTAAGCTTTGTAAATTCTGGATAGTATCAAACTCTTGAATGTTACTTCCTAAACTCATGCCTAGATGCCATACTAGAGAACCCAATGCTTGTACTGGTGCACTTATTTGTCCTTCAGGACCACTCATGAATGCACTGTCAGCAACAGTATCATCTTTAAATTCTCTAGTAGAAGCTTCGTAGCTCTTTTGGAAATACTTTGATATGAGCTTAAACTTCTCTGACTTTATTTTAAACGTAGCAGATGACTCATCATCCCCAAATGTTTTAATGTATACAGCACGTTTAGTTATGTCTGTATCTTCTTCCTGTCCACCTACTTCTACAATCTGATTTCTCCACTGCTTTGCTACTCTATTTTCAGTAGTAGAGCTATTGGCATTGATTATCTTACTATCCTCTCCAAATAGAATCAACTTAAATTGAGAGTTAGTATTAGCAAATGCATTATATAGAGTAGCCCTATCGTCTTCAGACATACTTGCAACACGTGCATTAATACTCTTAATATCTGTTCTGTGTTTAGACTGTTCTATAAGCTTAGCTTCCATCTCCTCAAAAGTTAGAGTGTCGGCCCATAGTTCTGATAGTTGTTTGTATATAAAAGGCAGAGTGTGGTACTCATTCATATTAGTGAATACCTCATTCTTTTTGTTCTTATATACTATCTTGTTTCCCTCTTTTACTGGATTTACAATAGGGATACGTCTAAGAAGATTTTTTGCCCTTTGTGAGAGTTTACTCATCGGTGAGTCAGCAAAGTGGCTTCTTCCTTTAATATCTTTCTCGTCTGCACCTGCATCTTGTGCCTCAATCTTGTCATTCTCTGTATCTCCCTCTTTGTTATCAACTGTAATTATATCTTTAGTTACAGAGTATTGGTTAGCAGCTAGTCCATTAAGTACCATTTGTCTCCATGATGGGACAAGTGTGTTACCAGTCTCTGGATCAGTTTTACCATACCAGTTTGTAATTACATTTATAACTTGCTTACGTCTAATTATCTGTCTCTGAGCTATTGCTTTATCTCTATCAGAGGAGTCAGGATTAATTACTTTCTTCTTTATAACTATTCCATTCTTCTTTGCATACTCTACTAGGTCTGCAAGGTATCCATCTACCTCAGGTTTAAATGCTTCAGCTGCTTTTGAATCTTGTCTTTTAAGAGTATTGTACTTTGTCTTGGCATTTGTGTGTCTTGTTTCTAATGCCAACATCTTGTACATCTTAGGGATGTCTGTCTTATCTATAGTAGTTTTCCCTTTGATATCATAAATCTGATATAGGAGTCCATTTACAATTGAACCATTAGTTTTATTCTTTTTGCTCCCTAAGATTTTATTTACATCAGGTGTATCCCAACTTTCAATTTCATCAATAGCCATGTTAGTAAGTCCTTGTACCATCTTCTCTACAGTAGCCGATGGTATACCTTCTACAAGCATGCTAGGATTATAAGAGCTCTGCATAGCCTGTGGGTTTCTGAATACTCCTCTACCTAGGAAAGTGTCATTGGCCTTGGTAGTTTCCATAAGTGAGTACACATCTCTGAGACTTAGCTTATCGGATGCTATTCCTTTTATCCAGCTGAACAAATCTCTGAACCACTTGGCTAATCTATCCAGCATGCCTTTGCTACTCTCTTCCTCAGTCTTCATGTGTTCCATGAATCCATCAGCCATCTTCTCCTCGAGTACAAGTTTTCTAGCTTCTTCTTCACCAATTACAATATCATATAGTCCCTGTACTTCCTGTTGAATCTTCTGAATCTCAGCAGTAGTAGGGGCTCCAAATTGTTTGGTTGCATCTTTATATAGATTGTCTCTTTGTTCTTCAGACAACATTGTTCTGAATAGCAAGTGGTAAGCTTCGTGATACTCAGTTCCAGATTGGGCAGATGTCCACAGATTAATTGCTCCATTCTCAATATATCCATGCTGAGTCTTATTGCCTATCTCTTTAGCAAAGTCGTAGAATACTACTTCTTTACCAGGAAACATTTTAGACAAGTAAGCTACAGCTCTATCTCTCTTATCAGATTCTTTTGGGAAGTAGTACTTAGATGGTACCTCACCCTTGTACTTATTCCATAGGTAATAAGCTTTGGTTGGTTGAGATTCTTCTAATGCCTTCCATTCAGGAAGAGATTTATTTGGGCAAAATGTCATCTTAACAGTTTTCTTTTATTACCTTATCCATTAATTCTTGAGCTTCCTCTAGAGTTATAGTCTTTCCTTGGCCTTTGTATAGGTTTACAATTCCTTCAGCATCTATAGCATCATTTGCTATAGCCATTTTCAATCCTGCATCTAAGGTTTCTCCTTGCACAAATCCACTGTCTGTTGACTTCTTAATAGGTTCAGCTTTTGTTTCCTTACCTTTAGGAGTTTCATTTTTAGTAGTGGCTTTAGTACTAGCCTTTTTCTTACCTGCATTGTTGATGCCTGGGTCGGAGCTGGTCGTTGCTTTTTTCTGCTCGAAAGATACATCTCCCTTTACCAACTTTTTAATGTCGTAGTTCAATGTAAACTTCTTTTCAGCCATGCTAGATACTCTATCTATGTGTCCAGTCTTATCGTATCTAACTGGTATATATAAAACACTAGCTCCTGTTATTTCAACTTTTACGTTCTTATCCATGCCTATTCCTCTTAAGGCATAAGCATACATGCTCAACTGAGTTCCGTGCTGATCTCTCTTGCTTTTAGAAACCTTTTTGGTTTGTGGGTCAGTGTATCCTTTTTCATAATTTGCAAGTCCAGCTTCCGAACCAGTTTTTACATCGTAAAGATAATACTTACCAGTCTTTTTATCTCTAGCTAAAATGTCAAACTTGCCAGCAAAATCAGTATAGCTCTCACTGTAGACAATCATCTCAGTAGAGATCACTTTCTGTTTTCTAGAATCTATCAATCGTCTGATATTTGATATCTGACTCTTAAGATCTAGGAATGCTACACGAGACATCTTATCCCCACGGGTATAAGTATTATCCCCCATAAGCACTTTCTCTACAATATCATGTACAGTATTACCAGCTCTACTAGAAGATACCTTCTGTTCTTCTGTCCCATTAAATGGCTCAGAGGAGAAGCTAGTAATACGTTTAAACTTCTTAGGATTAGATGTTCCCTCAGGCTGTATCTTGTAGTGAGTCTCTTCTTTAGTAATAGGGTCTTCAAACATACCCTTATACTCTTTCTCTTTAATATCCAATAGTTTACCTACTAATGGATCTAAGAGATCTCTGTCCTCTTCTGGAATATCTGTCTCTTCTATATCCTCTACTATCTCATCTTCTTGTCCTAGCTTACCTTGAGACTTAAGCAAGTCTTCTAGATTTGTAGTGGAACCTTCAGTCTCAGCTTCTTCCTCCTCTGTCTGACCAATAGCTTCTGCTACTTCATTGTTATCTTCTATCTCTTGATCAAAGTCACTAATATCATTGTAGTCATCATCCTCATCTGAATATTCATCACTCTCTTCCTTCTCTTGAGAAGTAGTACTAGCTTTAGCAGATTTATTTGAAATGTCTTCTTCAGCAGAGTTAACAGGTTTACCATTTACAAGCATAGGTCCATAGGTAATACCAATGTCAAAGTAAGGACTTCCTTCTTCATTGAGATACATATCTGAACCTATGATTCCAGTCCAAGAGTTACTATCAGAATCCATATCAGGAATAGCTCTAGGATCTTTTAAGTACTCTAAATAGTTAGCATATTTTTTTCTTTCTCCATTCTCCTCATTCATAAATGGAGATTCAAATGGTTCATTAGCTATAAGTCTCTTTATGCTTACTTGATACTTCTTATCCATTAAAGCACCTTCAAATGCTTTAATTACTTTGCCTGCATACGTATTCCATTGACCATCCTTAGTTTCATTTTTAACAAAGGTTATTCCACCCTTCTCTCCTTTCTCAGCTTTTACAAAGCCATAGTCAAATTGTTTACCTTTTAATGCAAGAGAAAGATTTGATGCTGATATACGAATATAGCTCTCAGCTTCAGGTAGGTAGAAGGCATATGTATTCTCTCTAGTTTCTGAGTTCTCTTGCCCTACTGGCAACCAGAACATCATGTCAGTTCTCTCTAGACCAATTGCTAATTCTGCAATTAAATTGAAACCTACAAGATCTTGTAAAATATCTGACTGACCATTCATAAGAGCAAGCTTGGCAGAATTAACTCCAGCCTTAGTCATATTCTTAGTAGTAAGTCTCAAGTGTCTGAATCCTCCTAGAGGACTCTTAACAATCATTGCAACTCTACCTAGATCTTCAGGGTATGCTTTTATGTCTGGGAAGGTATCTCCTGGTTGGATATTGTCTCCCTGTAGACCTATCTCCCACTTACCAGCACCACTATCACTTTCAATCTTAGCAATAGCTATAGTAGGAGTACCCTGTGCAAATGGGTTGTAAAAGAATCTATCTCCATTCTTATCTACTGCATTTGCAATATTCTGAGAGTTAAATCTCTTACCTGCTATAGTACTAGTTGTCCTCTTACCTTGTAGGTAATTATTGTATATCTCCTCACGACTTATGTTAGATTCTGGTTTACCTGGAGCATATCCCTCAAGCATACCAACTCTTCTTATTCTACCATCAGGAGTTCTTATCTCAACAAAGATTGGAACTTTCTCCCAATGTTTATTAGCAGGTATGCTATCTTTTATACCTTGCCAGTATACAGTATCTGGAATTACTTGGAATACTACCTCTGTTCCTATATTAGATTCAATATGAGAAGCTAGAAGTTTAGGACTTATTTTAATAAAGTTCCCACTAAGATCTTTCTGTCTGGTTCCAGTATCAGTCTCAGGGTTGTAGTATTCTGTATTAGGGAGTGGAGTACCATCAGAGTCTACAATTATATGGTTGAAGTCATCTGTAGTTTTATGCTGTGTCTTTATAAGACGAGCATCTATTTCCCCACCATGCTCACTACCTGCTTCTACTTCTTCATCTATAGATTCTTTTACAGGTTCAATCGTAAGACTATCTTCATCGATGATATCTTCAGTAGGTGCCTCCTCTTCAGTTTCGAAATCTACTTGAATAGTAACATCATCTACTTCGTCAATATCATCTACCTCATCTGAGTAAAGGCTTTCTAGATCTGTTGGATCTACGTAGTCCTCATCTTCTTCATTGATGTCTAGTTCTTCTGACGCAGGTACTTCAACATCTCCCTCAGTCTCTGGTCTATTTCCTTGTTCCGTAGCAAATTCCTCAGTTCCTTCGGCATTTTGTAGGTTTTGGCCAGCTTCACTTGATTCTCTAGCTTCATTTTGTGCTGTTATTTGTTCTTGTAGTTTAGCAATTTGTGCATTAACTAGCTCTAATCTAGTTGATAATTCTTTAAGCTTGTTCTCCTCTTTATCTATTAGCCTTTCTACCTCTTCAGGTGAAGGAGCATTCATCACAAGTCTAGTAGGGTCTTGAAGTTTTTTATAAGCTTCAATCTGTCTCTCTGATTTAATTATACTATACTTTAAATCATCAGCTTCTTTTTCAAGTCTCCCAATTTCATTAGCAATCTCTACAGCATCTTGTGGATCTATATCAGTAGCCATAGCAGAAGGATCTCCTTCACTTGGCATACCTATCATTTCTCTACGTGTCCTATCGAGCTCTTCTCTTTTCTTGTTATAGGTTTCAATTAATGATACTATATCCTTATAGATTTCATCATTTTGAACTGCAGTATAAGGTTGATTATTTCTTTTGTATGCTTCTTCTAAAAGTTGTTTAGCTTTAAATAAACCATCAAGGAATTTCTGTACCTCTTTTATTGCATACTCATATACTGCAGGAGTACCTGTAATTTCATCTATAGCTATCTTTTGATTAAGTCTTGGCTCTTCTACCTTTAATACTTTTAGTATATCTTTTACCTTAATCTCAGTTTGCTCTAAGGTCATATTTACAGTATCAGCTGTACCCTCAGAGATATAACCCATCATTATAACCTCAGCAAGTTCATTTACTAGAATAGGGTCTTTCTCTGGTGTAAATATAACTGTCTGCCCGTCTTTATTTATCAGGGTTACTGACATAACTGGAGCTTGACCTTGGTCATCAAGAGCTGCCATGTTAAGTTTAATAGCATCCATAATGCTTATGCTATTATTCCTGTAGGGAACTCCATTAATTATGATATTCCTGTTGTCACTGGTAGTAACTCTAATAGCATTTACATACTGTTTAGCATTTGGAGTGTTACCGTCAGAAGTTTTAAATCCAGCAACGGCAGCAGCTGCATCTTGCTCAGCTTTCTTTTCTCTATCAGTCTTTGGGTTATTAGCTCTAGCTTCTTTCTGAGCTTTAGTTTCCCCAGTTCTATCTGCTACAACTCTAAGGATGGCTATAGCTTTTTGAGGATCTTGATCTTTAAGTTCCTCAATGCCATCTAACATATCCTTAAGTACTGCATCGGGAAGGTCATTGTAATCTTCTACATACCTATCCTCTATCTCTTGTAGTTCTTTATATCTCTTAAGAAGTCTCTCCCTAAGTTCAGGACTAAGAGTATCGTTATTGATAAGGCTATCTAAATCTGCAGTAGATCTAGCTTCATCTATAACTACATTAGCTTCTTTATTATCATTAATAATTTTAGCTTGTGCTTTAGCTCCCTGTTTAGCTAGTATAGCCAAATCTCTTTTCTCTGGGGATAGCATAAGCTCATCGAATGCAGCTATAGACTCCTCTCTCATTTGCAATCCAGTAAATAAGTTCTGCAACTCATTTATGAATTTCATTTTATCGATAGGATTAAGATTGTCAGCATACTTCATTGATCTCTCAAGTTTGCTAAGAATCTTATTCTCCTCATCCTCATCCTTCTTCTTTCTCTGTCCTTCTGGAGATTGCTCTTCAGCTTTGGCTTTAGCCTTTGCCTCTTCTGAAGCAGTGTCACTAAGTGTTGTACTAACTACAGATTTAGGGAATTGTATTTCTCCTGTCTCTGAAACAGTAATCTTGTTCTTCTTTACAAGAGCAAGAATATCATCTTTATTTATAGTTGCAAAAGAGTCTGGACCTTCTGGGGAAAGTCTTCTGAGCTCATCAATGCTAGCATTAATCTCTTCGTCTCTAGTATCAATGCTAACCATATGCTGCATTAAAATAGCTTTCAACCTTTGGTTGTAAAGTCTCTGAGTAGCATCTGCTTGCTTTTGCTCTTTGCCTTGGAGCATACCAGGTAGGCCAGTCTTAATAGGATTAACCCTTTGAATAATATCATCTAAGTCTCTATTAAGTTTAGATGCTTTTTTATACTCCTCTTTTAGATCCTGTATAGCTTGTACATGACTTTTACCACCACTCTGTTCTGCAAATGTGGCCTTAAGTTTACCATCCTCTGTCTTAGTAGTGTCGTAACCAGTACGTTTCATGAACTCTTCCTCGGACATTTTTTCGAGATCATCGAATTCCTCAAGTCCAAGTTCCTCTGCATCCAGGGCTTGAAGTTTTGCAGCTCTGGTAGCAATTAATTGTTTTCTAAGTTCGTTAGCAAGTTTGTAGTTACCTACTGCATTAGCTGCTGTTATAGCACTAATAGTTCTTAAGCTTTCATCATTCTGTTCAGCATTTGCTAGGATATCTGTAAATGCTGCACTGTTTTTAATATTTAAAAGTCTCTCTGTATTAGCAACAAGGTTTTTCCTTTTAGCAGCTTCAGCACCGAATGTAGTGCTAGCTGTGCCCATTACTCCACCAGTAAGAGCTCCAAGAAGCATGCTCTCCAAACCATCTGCACTTCCAAAGGTCTCACTTAATCCTTTAGTAAGTGCTTCAGCAAAGTCTCCACTTCCTGTATCAAATTTATTTTTAAAGTACTCACTAGCTCCTACACCAATTGCATACTGTGTTCCTTCTTGGAAAGCTTCATTAAGAGAGTTCTTATAAATAGGACTTGCAAACTTGTCTACTTTAGCAAGGGTTTTACCAAAAGCAGAGTTAGGAGTTTTAAGTACATACTTGCCTCCCTTCTCTATAATGTCCTCAGTCATCTTTTCTCCAATAGGTAGACCTGCTAATTTCTTAGACCCCCCTATCATACTTCCAAAAGTGAATAGATTGGTAGGCATAAGAACAGCCATATTTAATCCAAATGTGGTATTCTCCACAGCTCTTGCACTCTCTAAGATTGCCTGCTTTTCTTCAGCAGTCATATCCTGTTGAGCAGACTTACCTGGATTGGCTTCTTCCCAAGCAGCAAAACTTTCTCTAATAAACTCTTTAGATTTTTCTCTAGCTTCTACAGAAGACTCAGCAAGAGACATCATAGCTCCTACCTCTAGGTGCTTAGCAGCATTCAAAGCTCTAGCAGTTTTAGCAGCTCCAGCTACATCGTCTGATAGTTTAGCCCCAGTTTTAATCATTTTGGAGGCTTCGTAAATCTTCTTAAGCTTTTCTCCAGTGCTTGCCACCTTACCAACAGCAGCTGCTTCACCAAGAGTAGCCATCCCTTTACCTACTAGTCCTACCCCTCTGCCAATTACACCTGTACCTCCAGTTAACCATACAGTTGCTAGGGAACCTAATGAGTACCCAAGTCCATTAGCAAACTTATCAGTCCAGAAGTTAGCAGTACCCAAAGCTTCAAATGCACTTCTATCTGGGTCTTGTTCTTTTTGAGAGTAGTAGTGTGGAAAGTTTTCAGCCATCCACTCATTCATCTCATCTACCGATCTACCTACAGCATTATCTGCATATGTACCTCCTGTAGCCATAGAGGCCAGACCTGAGAATATTCCAATAGTGTTTTCTGCAATAGCCCCACTCATAGTGGTTCCCATTTTAAGAACTCCTCTTCCTAGCTTTTCTCCAACACCTTGGTTGTTTGCACGGATCTCATTCCAGTCTTCACCAAATGGATTATAACCTACATCATATTTAGCATAATTTGCAAGAGCATCACTATATCTATTAGTAACATTTATTGTACTAGAGGCTTGCTCCAATCCAGACATAAACTTGTCTGGGGCAGTTTTATATTCTAAAGGCTTACCAGCATTAATCTGTGCCTGCTTGATATAAGGATTTTCAGAATCTACTGCTTCTTTAGGAAGTCCTGAGTTTTCAGCAATCTGTGCTAAGTATGGGTTTTCCTCCATGTGTTGGTTCTATTCTAAATTTAAAAGCCTGTTACAAGTCCACTACCAATAAGTCCTTTAATAGCAGGCTCATCTAAGTTATGTCTAGTAGCTGCACCTTTGTCCTTATCAGTTTTTAGATAAGGAGTGCCATCTGGATACGTGATCGAAATATACGGAGAAGCATCACCTCTACTATAGATATTAATTAGAACCCTCTCATTATTAATTTTAATAGTCTCTAGAGTTCTAACTTTTCCAGGTTCCATTGATCTTTGTTGCATGACTAGAGTACCAAATCTTACTTCAGGATTATTAATAGCTGCATTCAATCCTTCATTCTTAATTTGATTTCCATCGTATACAGCAGTCAGTACTGTTGCATCATCCCCTTCACCTTTCATAAGGTTCAGTTTCCACGAGTTATTACCTGGATTCCATCCTGATTTTACAATCTTATATCCTGCTAGCTCTGGTGAATTTCCATTAAGCTGTTTAACACTACCGTCTGGTAGCATAACTGTTATAATTTCTTCTGGGTTTAATGGTCTTCCTTTCTCTCCTTCGAAGAAACTATGAGCTGCTTTAGTAGTTGAAACATCTATACTCTTACCCATACCAGTCTCAATTAATCCCATGTTGTATGCAGTAGATTGTTTAATCTCTGCATATTTAGCATTAACTTTAGACTGTAACTTACCGTTAAATTTATTCAATACTTGTTCTGGAGTACTTGCATATCCATTATAATATAGCTCTCTTTGCTCAGGAGTCATATCACTTGTTGCATACAATGAACCTCCTGGTACTCTAGAGGATCCAGGTGCAGAATTTGAAGGCTTATAGTTTTCGGCCATATGTGCCTCAAAAGCACCTTGACCAAATTGCTTATCAAAAGCTGCCTGGAAATCCATATAATCTTGATCACCAGTGTTGTCAAATATCTTTTGTACCTCACTATAAATATCTCCAGAAGAGTAAGCTGGGAACATAGTTTTAACTACATCTGTTATTTTATTATCTACAGATTGCAAATCGGCCATGCTTACTGAAGAGTCAGCAGCTTCTTTCATCTGAGCCTGTACTCTAGACTTATTATTAATCAGAGTATTAAGAGTACTATTTAGACTAGCTTTAACTTCATCAGAGTAGGTATTTTGATTAGCAGCCAAGTCTTCAGTAATAGCTGCAATCTGTTGATCAGTTGTAGCAAGGTACTGCATCTTACTCTTATGGTCAACACCAGATATATCCATATCAGCTCTAACCATATCGTAGTTGTATAGTGGAACCATTGATGCAGCTCCACCTCCCCCACTACCACTTCCATCTCCTCCAGTAATTCCTGACTCTTCTTTATAAGTAAAGAGACCTGCTTTCTTCATTGCATATTCTTCTACTGGACGTAGTATCTCTGCTCTATAAGCTTCTCTCATTAACTCACTAGCAAGTGCTGGGTCTTTCATAGCAGCATCTATTTTAGCACTAGCATCTGTAAGAGCAGTTATAGCAGTTTGGTACTGAGCTTTCTTTGTTTCATCTGTCTCTAGTCCAACTTGAGTTTTTAACTCAGCTAGTTTATTTTCATACTGCTGCTTTTGATTTTCAAGAATTACAGGAGTCTGACCACTTTTATCAGCTTCATGAGTTTTCATATCTGCCATCTGAGTAAGATAAGCAGCTACATCTGGCTCTTGAATTACAGAACTGTATACTTGCATTACATCTGCTTCTGGTATTTCTTCTGTATAAGCTCCTACTTTACGTTTGTAGGTTCCATTCTCATCTGTAACTATACTCCCTTCTTGATATCCTCTTTTTTTCAGTTCTAGAATTTCAAGTCTCTTAGCCATTAGATCCATTAACTTAGGATCTTTAACAATAGTAGGAGCTGTAAACATTGTACCTGCTTTTACTCTCCCAGTAGTAGGGTCAGTTTCAAAGCCTTTATACCCTTTAGTAATGTAAGATGCTGCTTTGGCATATTGCTCAGAGTTAATATCCCCCTTCTCATATTGTTTATCAATATTTGCAAGAGCTCCTTGATATCTTTCGTAGTTTTCTTTAATAGGGGAATTACTAGTAGAAAATTCTTTAGATAATCTATGAATAGCAAATCCTAGATTTTCATAATTTCCTTTACCTGCCAAGCCCTCTAGACTCTCAGTAATTTGTTGTTGAAGTTCATTCTTTCTTTTAACGTCATTCTCAAAAGGAAGTGCAGCCTTCATCTGATCAACAGCTAAAGCCAACTCATCGTTAGCTTTAAAATTTTCTATAAACCTATTACGTAAGGTCTCAGATATTTTTACTGATTGAGGATCTACGTAAGTACTTACATATTGATTCCATTTATACGGCATACCTATTAGATATTAAATGTTTTTTTACCTTTTGACAATTCACCTAAACGAGAGGTATATCTTCTAGTTCCCCCAGTTTTAGCTTTACCTATATACTGATTATACTGATCAGCTGCATAATCTCTTAACTCTTTATCAGTCTTTCCGTAAAATTCAGATTGAGGATCTTTAGCTTGCTTTTTTAAATCCTCATAGTATTGGAATCTTTGGTATGAACCAGCATCATCCATAGCATTAGCTAATCTTTCCTGAGCTTTGTATGATCTATCATCTTTATAGATTCCAGCTATACGAGTAGCAGCTTCGTCTAGAGCTCCAAAAAACTCCTCTCTTTTATACTGTTTTTCATTTAGCTCTAGTTGCTTATTAAACATCTTAGCTTTTTGCAAACTTTCAGAAGCTCTTTGTCTATTCTCAGCAGTAGCAGCAGAAGCTTCCATAGCTTGTTGAGCATTAAACTCTGATGCTCTTTGACCAAGTTCAGCTTCTTTGTTTTGAATAGCAGTATTAATCTTACTTTCCTCTTCTTGAATCTGCAACATATTTTGTTGAAGTCTTGAAGAATTAGCTAGTTTGCCAACTATAGCTGCAGGGCCTGCATTAGTTCCTTCAATATACTTATTAATAGCATTAGAGTTTGCTATTGCAGCAGCTCTTTCAGCACCCAATGAAACTCTTCCAAGTGTAGCCCCTCTAACTACAGAACCAGGAGCTACTGACTCTCCTTTAAATTCAGCACCACTTGTATCTATTCCAGCAGTCGTTTTATAAGGACTTGCCAACAAAGCTCCTACAGGTAATAGTTGTCCTAATCCAGCAAGTAAAGCTCCATTTATATTTGAGTCTCTAGGAGGTGTTACTTTCTTCTCAGTCTTCTTTAATCCAGTGTCTTTTTTAAGATCAGGCTTTGCTATTTTTGTAGGCAATAAACCAGGTTCTTTACTTTTAATTGGTTGAAGAGTTTCTCTATATGGGAAAGGTCCTTCTGTTCCTGGATCTACTGCAGCAGTACCTTCAGCTGCAGTAACATCAAATCCAGTTGGTGTAAATCCAGCAGCTTTTTGAGCAGTAGCATCTGGCATTCCTATATTAAACTGCTTGAACATTTGATTATCTATAGAAGAAGGTTTATTCAATCCAATAGTTCTTCCTTCTATATTGATGTAATTAGGATCAGTATAAAATGGAGGTTGTCTTACTAATCCAGTTTCTGTTGGAACAACTCTAAATGGAGTTGTTGGTTTTGCAGGACCTATGTTTCCAGTGAATCTTCCTACTGCCGTACTTGGTGTAGGTGCTTCTAACATTAATGGACCTCTTCCTGCCATGTTAGGTGCAGAGGCTGTTGGTCTTGCTGCTGATGCATTTGGTGCAGATGCTGTTCCTGCAAATCCTTCCCAAGCACCTGCTGCTCCTCCTGCTAATCCACTAGCTCCACTAGCAAGAGCTCTACCTACACCCAATAATGCATAGTCAATTGGACCTAATACAGATTGTGCTGCCCCAGAAGGAAGAGGTTGTCTTCCCTGATTTAATGCAGCATATTGATCAGCACTCATAGTTTGGTTACTAGCCTGAGGTTTTGCTGACACTGCTGCAGGCTTACCATCATCTGGTCTTACTCCAGGTATTCCTAATTTACCAGCTTGGTAATAAGTCTGCAATCTAGATTGAGATGTATCAGCATGCTCATTCCATTTATTACTTTCCCAAAGTTGCTTTTCATTTGTAGCAAGTTCTACTGCTCTCTGAGCTACTTGGGGATCTTTTGGTCTTAATACTACAAAGTATCCACTATCTGCCAGTACTCCGTCTTTTAGAGACTTAGCTCTTTCAGCTACTGTATCAGGGGTATCTGGATTAACATCATCAGGATCTACATTACCTCCGATAGCATATACTTTATCTCCTTCTAGTTTAGTTACTATATCACCATGTGAGAAACCAGAGTAAGAAGACTGTCCAAACTTCTGCTTATTCCCAGATCTATTATTTACAATGATATCCCCAGGTTGGAGTTTTGTTGTAGCAGGATCTAATTCTTGCCAATCATCTCTATTTTTTAAACCAGTTGCATATCCAGTATGTGTGGGGCTCTTAGGGAAGTTAGGGTCAGCATTGCTATACACATAAGAAATAAATGCTGAGCTCCAAGGAGTACTGTCAATATAGTTTAAAGATTTTGGAGGTAATTGTTTTTTACCACCTTTTGCATACTTAGCTATAGTATCAGGACTTCTATCCTTTTCTCCTTCTTTATTAGCAACAGCCTCTTGCATCTCAGCAAGTTTCTGAATATCTGCTTGTTTGCCTCCAGACTTTAGAATTTCTTTATGTCTTTGGGCAAATGACTTACCACCAAGTTTAAGATAAGCTGAGAAGAAGTAGTCATTCATTTTACCCTTACCTCCTGACTTAGCCATCATTACCTGATCCATAGTCTCTCCACCTTCTACCTCCGTATCAGGAAAAGGTCTAATTCCCGATACACCATCTATCTTTTTCTCAGAGTGTTTGTTTCCTACAAACTCTACTGCATCAGAACCTTCTATAGGGACAACTTTTCCCCCTGGAACTCTAACTCCTCCTGTCTCACCATAGAAACTAGGGGTAGTCATCATGCTAGGGTTATTTGATGTACTATACCCATACCCAGATTGAGCCCCAGCAAGTCTTGACTTAACGAATGCAGCATTGTAAGCTCCTGCAATCTTAGCATTTTCAGCTGCTATACGTGCTTCCTGTGCTTTTATTTCAGCAAGTCTTACGTTTTCTGCTTGTTGATATTCATCAGCAATTTTTTTAGCTTCCTTGTTTTCTTTTTTTGCTTTAATTAATCCTATTCCTCCCCCAACTAACCCCCCAATTGCTCCACCTATTACTGTTCCTCCTGGTCCTAGGAAACTTCCTATTGCTGCACCAGTACCAACTCCAGTACCTGCACTTTTCATTGCAGATCCTGCTAAGTTTCTTTTTCTTTCTTTTTCAGTAAATGTAGTAGGGTCATAATCATCCCCACTTTTCTCAAGAAGAGTTCCTCCGATATTTAAACCTAGACCAATACCTGCAGTTGCTAATCCAGCTCCTAAACTAGCTCCTGTTCCAGCTGCATTAACAACACTACCACCACTATTAGCTGCTGCTTGTCCTACTTGACTCCCAACTTCTACAGCCCCAGGAACAAGAGTTCCAGCTACAGTTGATGTAGTTGGTGCAGCGAAACTAGCTACTTGAGTTCCTCCAAGTCCTACAGAAGCAGCAGTATTAGCTGCAGTTCCTAATGTAGAACCATATACTCCTGCTTGTCCTGCTTGCATAGCAGTATTAGCAATAGCATTAGTAGCAGCTTGTTGTGTTGCTTTTTCTACTAATTTTTGTTTAACATATTGCTTTCCTAAGTCCCCAGCAGTTGTTGCTGCATCCATTCCAACAGCCTTTACTTCTTGCTCACTAGCAATTTTAGCTTGCTCTCTAGCAGATTTAAGTTCTGCTTGTCTAGTTTTTTCTTCTTCGTCTCTAACTTTTTTTTCTTCTGAGGCTCGTTGTTGTAGAATTTGACTAGCACTCATAGCAGATTTCATCTGCTGTTGAGCGGCCATAGCAGCTCCTGCATCATAGTAGAAGGGGTTAGTAGCATAGGGACTAGCAAAGTCAGACCCTGTATAGTTTGCTTGGTTATACCCCAATGCTCCTGCAGTTACATATTTTTTTCTTGCAGGTTGTTTAGATTTAGCTTTTTTAGACATGGGCTTTTAGTTTTATCGAGCTGAGACTCTAGAGGCTGCTGTCACCCCGTACAAATTTATTAAATTTCTTGTTGAGTTGTTATAAATTAAACGAATTCCTATGAATTTATCTACAAACTTCTTTTTGTCATACCATAGTTTATTATAGTCTATGTAGTTAGAGTTTATAATACCTTCATCTGAAAACATTTTTTGAGTAACATCATGAGTATATGTTCCAGAATAAATATCTCCATTAACTGATACTTGCCCTGAAGACAGTGAAGAGTTATAGTCTAACTTAGCTATATCTCTAAAACTATTTAAAGTCCACTCTGAATCTACTTTTCGTATGTTAGATAGGTATTCTATAGTCTCTTCTCCAGAGATTTGAGTTGTATTGTAAACATAGTAGCTTGTAAATCCTGGAGCAAACTGTTGTCTAGGAATAGCAGAAATATCATCTTTAGTATACACATCTGCAGTGTAGGCAAATGAGAAATATAACTTTGACATGCCTTTAGTAGACATTGTACCTTGCTGAGTTCTTCTAATCTCTCCAGTAAAGATACAATCAATCTCAAAGTTATATGTTGTTCCATAGAAATTACCTGGATTAAATAGGTCACTATGTTCGTATATAGAGTTATTATTAAAACTGTATATAAAATCAAAGTTATACCCGTACATTTTAGGGATATAACTATGCCTACTTGCCCATACAGATAGAGTATGTGAAAACGAAATTGTCCATCCTTTTTCTATAAACCATCTTGCATCTTCTTCTTTAAGTGCATTATCATATAGATCTTTAAACCAATTGATGCTAGGAGAATATATTATATTCCCAGCTGCATATTCTGCTATAAATGTGTCAGTAGGAACTATTTCTCTTTTAGTTATCAAAGTTCTTTTGAATAGAGGATCATAGCTGATTATAAATCCAAAGTAGTTAGTAATAGAATCTGAGTAAGCATTAGTAGCATCTGCATCCCATCCATATGATTCTAATACAAATGGTATATTCTCTCTAGCCCAACTATTTAATCCTAGCTCTGTAAGATCTGATATTTTTTCTCCTACCATGAATATCTTACGAGCTCTTCTAGCTACGAATATATATCCATCTTTAGTAACTAAAGATCCAAACTTATTCTGTAATCCTAGATACCCTTCTATACTTTGTAAGAATTCATCTGGCTCTTGAGCAAATAAGTCTCCAGACCCAATATAAGCTTGAGTAGCATCAGAAAGTTCAAGGTTTTGCTTACCTTTAGTTCTAAATAGACTATTTTCAGTATGGATGTAAAGAAGAGCATTAAGGTTAAATATGTTTGTAATTTCTCCTTTGTTTACTGCAAAGTCTTTATAGTCAAATGCTAAGAAATATCTATACTGATCTGCAAATGTTCCATCTTGAGTTCCAGATCTTATTACTCTATTGGGGAATAGATAAGTAGATACATCTTTTTTAGGGAATGGTACTGTAACTCTTAAGTCTTGAACAGCTGAATAATGCTCACCGTAAAGTATATTATCCATCTTAGTCAAGTCAAATAGTGGAGACCTCCACAAAACTTCAGATGCCACGTATTTATCAAAGTACATGCTTGAAGATTCTGCTACTCCTTTTATAGGATCTCCAGCATGTCTGTAGTTTATATTATCATCTGACTCTACCATAAACTGATATATGGTAGTAAATGGATCGACACTCCCTAAAGACCAATTATTTGTTCCTACTCCTCCAGTAGCTTCAGTTGCAGATATTTCTATTGTGTTAGTTATGTTAGCTGTTGATCCAAAATTTAATACATTGAATACTGTTGATGGAGCTATACCAGTTGTTCCTGCGACAGCATCAAATGGAATATCCCCATATATAAAATCATTATTTGTACCAGTTATACTTGTAACATTCTTACCTTTAGCAAAGTGAGCCAATCCAAAATTAGCAGAAGTTGTTCTGTAACTATATCTACAGATATATGTATCTCCTCCGTAGATTTCATTGGAGTATGTTCCAGTATAGTAACTCTCACCAGTTGGATCTCCTATCCCAGTATCTAAATCTTGGCAGTTTATCTCTTGGTAGTATCCAGTCCATACAAGTTGTTGCTCATCGAATGGTGCAAATACATCTGTCTTTTTAGCACATAGATTAACTAAATATACATTAGGTCTTCCTGTAGTTTCAGTAGTAGGAGTTACGGCAGTAGGAGTATACCCACTAGGTATTGATAGTACTTGAGGTTGTTGTGTTAAAGAGTTTGGGATTAAATAAGATAGAATATTTTTAAATCCTTCTATGTTTGCTAAAGCAGGATCGGTAGAAATATACTCGTAGTGTTGTAGTTCTAAATAAAAATCCTTAAGTTCAAGTGATCCACTATATCCAGAGTTCCTAATTTGATATGCATAGTCTAAAATTCCCCAGTAACTCCATCTGTTTCCCTTATATCCACCTAAAGCTGGTAAACCTGAATATAACCCAAGAACGATTCCACTTTCTCCATAAGCATTAAATATGTAGCTAGCACCTTTATAACTAGCTCCAGGAGTAGTTTTTAGAATCTTCAACCCGTCTATATATGTAGCAGAGTCTGCATCTAGCATAAAAATTGTTTGATACAGATTTAATAGAAGTTCTTGCTTAGGTACAATATTATAACTAGCATTTGAGTATATAATACCTTGCTCAATTCCCCAGTCAGCAGTACCGTCTTCTGTACTTCTAGCTCTAACTCCTACATCTATTCCAGCTCTTCCTGGAGTATTGTACATAGATCCTACATATACATTTCCCCAAATCACCTGAGGTCCTAATATATCGTAGAATGGACTAGTTGGTGTAGCATTAAAATTTATTGTATTTCCTAAGTCTGGATGAACCCATGCATATTCATCATCTCCACTTCCAGATCTTA
>Ga0315906_10001816_pt1 | contig 30937 bp, 50 predicted proteins | sample LakEriMetagenome_4_FD_203526 | JGI IMG/M metagenome (GOLD analysis project Ga0315906, IMG submission 203526) | Freshwater fungal communities from buoy surface, Lake Erie, Ohio, United States - Buoy 2 MA122 | ecosystem: Environmental > Aquatic > Freshwater > Lake > Lake biofilm | place: USA...
CTACAAAGGCAACATCACTGTTGATGGCGTAGATTATTGGTTGAGTGCTTGGATCAAAGAGGGTAAGAGTGGCAAGTTCATGGGCTTGGCAGTCAATCCCAAGGATGCACAACCTCCAGCAGCTAATCCTAAAAAGATAGTTTATGCGGATGACGATATACCTTTTAATTAGAACGGGTCTATAATGGTTGTATTGCCAGCACAGGAGTACAACATGGTTCGTTCTAAAGAGTGTTTTAAGTGCAAGGCCATCAAGCCGTTGGATGAGTTTTACAAACACAGCGCAATGGGCGATGGCCATCTTAACAAGTGTAAAGAATGTACGAAAAATGATGCGACAAATCACAGGAATAAAAATCTTGAGAAAATTCGTGCCTACGACAAAGCCAGAGCAAAAAACCCTGCGAGGGCAAAGATGGCGGCTGAAGTCAACAAAGCATGGAGAGCAGAAGACAATCGTCGTTCTAAAGCACATCTGGCAGTTGCCAGAGCCATTAGAAAAGGGAGTCTTGTACATAGTCCCTGCATTCGATGCGGAGAAGAAAAATCACTCGCTCATCACGAGGATTACGACAAGCCTTTGGAGATCATGTGGCTTTGCCAACCATGCCACAAGCAACGGCACAAAGAAATAAATTCTGATAAACCTCACGGGGCTACGGCCCCATTTGATAGGAGTGAATGATGACAAAATTAGACAAAATTTGGTTTGGTGGTGCAGTCGAGAAGTTCTTTGGAACTGCGCCGTTTAAACTGTCTCGCAGAGAAGACCCTGCCACTTCCCACATGGCAGCACAGGCAATCGACACCACAAAGATGGAGTCATTGGTCTTTGAAACCATTGCAGCCTACGGGCCAGATGGTTGTATCTCAGATGATGTGCTTGCCAAACTACCATTCCTGCCCTATTCAAGCGTCACAGCCCGATACAAGGCGCTGATTGACAAGGGCTTCATTGAGGTCATTGGAACCCGTAAAGGGCTTTCTGGGCGACTCCAAAGGGTTATGCGTAAGGTAGGGTAAATCCCTATTCCAATCTCTGTCAGACAAGGCAGAATTGACGCATGAACCAACAACAAACCAATCGTTTAAACGCTTTCTGGCAGGATGTAGAGGCTCACAAGGCTCTCAATCCATCCTTGCCAGAGAGTGCCCTTGTAATCCTTAAATCTGTGGCCCTGGATGCCCTCCTTGCCGCACAAGACATTGAACAGATAGGAGTGAATGATGCAAACAATTGAATTTGTGCCTTTTGATTGGGTAGACGATGACTTCAATCCAGAGATTGACCGCATTGAGGTTGATTACCAATGGCATGAAGCAGATGATTCTGTTGGCTTAATTGCTTACTGTGAGAAAACAGTCAAGTGGATGCGCTTTAACCTGCAAATCAAGGACATAACAGACGAGTTGTCCTATGCTGACTTGGCATATCTGAAGCATGAAATCAAGCGCAACGATCAGGAGATTGCAGATGAAAGAACCTGAAGACGAGGCTTTCGAGGAGTTGGCAAAGCGCCAGGGTGATTGGGGTCTGCAAGGTTCACGCAAGCACCAGATCATGCGTTATGTTGAGAACAACGCTAGGAATGAAGTGATTGAAGAAGTCGCCCAGCACATTGAGAAATGCACTCTATCTTTTGGCAAAGACACGATTCAGTCGTTTACAGCTTATGTAAGGAACATGAAGAAATGAAAGCAAGACAAGTATTCCACGCACTTATGTCCTCTAAGGGCTATGTAGAGACTGATCTAGCCATGACAGGCGACAAGTACACCAATCCCGCCATGCAAGGCAGATGGAACTACTTTATTGCAGGATGGGAAATGCGGGGTGTTTGTGATTGAGACAATCATCACTATCTTTGCCATAGGATTTCTAGGCATTGCGTTAGCCATTGGAGGCGTTTGCCTAATCGTTTGGATGGCATTGAATGAATCCTAAGAGTACAAATAACTCCGGTATGAAGTGCCCAGAATGTGGGGCTGTATCCTTTGTTCAGCATACAAAAACTGTGGAAAACATACTTGTCAGACGAAGGGAATGCTTTAATGGGCATCGCTTTATCTCACATGAGACAGTCCTAAGAATGGTCAATCAACATAAAGCCAAATCAAATTCTTAGATGTAGCAACTACACAAATAATTGTGTCATCTGCCAACCATAATATGATCTGGCTGCAATCCGCAGTTCAAGGAGAAATCATGTACAAGATTGAAATTGATATGGGTTGGTTGGCTGACACTAAACTTACCATTGAAACTCATGACTTTGACATCATTGAAGTCATCAAGGAATTTGTCGAATTCCAAGAGTCAGAAGGTTGGGCTGGTGCGTGGAATCCAATCGTTTTTGAAGATAACGAAGATGAAGATAGCGCGGAAGATGACGCGGAAGAAGTTAAGTAAGCGGAATCACGCGGCCTCTAAATTCAATGGAATCGGGGCCGTGTGTTGTCACCAGTTCGGGAAGCAGTAACTTGCCATTGTGGAAATTTAGCACAGCAAAGCCCGATCTCCAGTTGAGTGGGCCTTTTTCTGTGTAATCCTCAAACTGTGGGCCATAAGGTTCCGCAAGGGTTCCAGTATCGATGCCGTATCTCACGCCGTTGTAGTCAGAGAACGGAGTGACTTTTAAGCTATGCAAATGTCCCGTGACAATGTTAGTACCTGCCCACATCGTATTGTTATGTGTTGCGTGGATACCACCTTTGAAACGATGTTTAACAACAGTGGATTCATTTAGCCATACTGACCAACATGGTTCCCAACTTAGGAAATGGTCTTTCAAGCTAAAGCCCTTTACTTGCTCATACTGGGGCGCATTAGCCGCTAGGAACGTCTCAAACCGCGCATCGTGATTGCCCAAAGGCCATATCAGTTTGACGTTGTGACGGGCCTTTTTAGCCGTTTCTTCGATCTCTCCCATCGCCAAAGTACACGCCTTTAGTTCTTCAATGACTGTAGGTGCTTTACTCCAGCCGATTCGTGGGTGTCTAGAGATTCCAGCACCATCAAAAATGTCGCCATTGGCAATTACGGCATTGGGTTTGAGTTCTTTGATGGCCCACAAAAGACCTCTGTAGGCAGTAGAGTGGATGCCTGGCCAAAAGTGTGCGTCAGAAAAAACAATCACTGTCCCGTTAAGGATACCCAAACTGTTGCTATGCGGATGGGTTAATGAAACTTGAAAATGTGCGTACTGATTGTTCTTTTCCGCTTGAGGTGCTTCAATCTTTTGTTTAGTTCTATGTTCAATTCGTCTGCGCCTTTTGTAAAGCGCGGAAATATCAATGTTTAGCATCCTGCTCGCCTTGTCCATTGAGTCGCTACTTTGAATAGCTTGAATGACTTGTTCGTCAGAAAAATTAGTGATAGCCATTACAGTTTCTTTCGCCAATAAAGGGTGTCTTTGCAACCCCAAGGTTTAGAAGGTTCAAACATTTTGAAACCGCAAGCTATCAAACTGTTGGCGGAAGCAGGATTGAATCTTGTGTCAGAAACTAACCATTTCCACCCAATAGCTTTTGCTTGTCTAATTCTGACGCGAATAAACTTTTTCTGTAATCCCTGTCCACGATGAGAAGGAATAACACCAGCACGACAAAGGTAGCCACAATCAACCCACCGCACAGAGCGAACAAGACCCGCGAAACCAATATCCACGCCATTCTCAGCAGCAATCCACCAAGTCCCAAAATTTGTGTCATCGGGCTTGTCATACGGCAAACAGATATTTTGTAGTGCAGAAAGTCTGTCTTGTACTGAATCTTTGCGGGTGTCTGCGCGAATAATCATTAGCGCATTGAAATACTATAGTATGAAACGTCTATGACAATTTAAGATTTAAACAATGCCGCCTCATCTTTTCGTCTGTTTTCTAGGCCTCTCAGAACCTTGCCACCAGCCTTGCAATACTGCAACAAAGACTCTATTGCCGCATCTTTATCGCCACGAATAACCTTTTGACGGAAGGTGCTGCGCTGTAATGTTCCCAGACCAACATTGAAGCTAAAGCTGACGCAAGCATCAAATTCACCTTGGGTAAGGACAACTGGAAGAAGTTGGGCCACACCACGCTCAAACCTTGCAAGATCACTTCTGAGAATTCCATCTACTTCTTCCTTTGTCCATACACGATTGTCTTCAAGGCGCAAGGCGAATGCATCGCGCTGGTCTATGGGCAGTTTTCCTTGTTCTGGATACAAAACATGGCCTACGCCCACTGTCCAGAGTTTTGCTGGGCAACGATATGGTTTAAACCGCACACCTTCATGGTGCTTAATCATCTCCACAGCTTTAGCACTGATGTTCATTTTTTGAACGCCTGACCACCAAACCAGAAACTCACAATACAAGCCCAAATGATTTGTGTATCTTGATCCCACAGTTGGTTTAAAGCAACATCAAATGCTACATCTGTATGCCAAGCGTAGTAGAAGCCAAAGACCTCAACAAACATAAACATCAGGAACATCCCGTAAGTGATGACTGAACGGGTTGCGGCCCTCATATTAATGACCCAAGTACTTGCACCTTCACCAAGGGCTATATCGTGGGCGTAGAGGGCTTGGCGCTCCTGCATGGCTGTCTGGGCATTAGTAACCTCTGCGTTGATCTGTATTTGTTCAGTCTGAATATGCTCAATGCGTTCTTGCGCCTCTAAACCAGCCTTTTTAAGCGTCAGTTCTCGCTCAGTTTGCATTGCAGCCAAAGCAAGTTCATGCTTTTTGTCGGCCCTGTCTTGGAAAAACTCAAGGATTTTTGGGAGGCCGCCCATCAGGAAGCTGACCAGGGATGAGAACAGAGTTATCATTTTTTAACCTTTCAAGTTGTTTACGTTCATACTCTAATTGCTGGCGCAGTCTTTCCATGCGCTCAATCTGCATTTTGCTCTCGCGTTGAACCGCCAAGGTGTCGTAATAGATGCTGCCAAGCAATGGCAACAACAATACAAACACCAAGACCATAGCAACTAATGCGACTAGAAACCCCATCGTACCTTTCGATCCATTATTAGAAGGCTGAAGAACAGGACTAGGTACAGGACGAACACTAAACAAGCTACCCCGTAGATTGCCTTGTCTTGGATTGCCTCGACCACCCTTCTGCGTTGCCATTCAACCTCTCGCTGTTTCTTTTCTTGAGCCAACCTTGCTTCTTCTTGTTCAGCAATGATGATGACCCTCATTTGATTCACCCTGGTGTACAAGTTCCCCAACTCTGGGGGTGACTGATACACCATAATCTCTCGAATCTCTTTGGCTAATTTTTCAAACTGCGTCTTGGCAAGTTCCCTGTTTAGCGCAGACTCCATGATGTTCTGATTTGGGTCATAGACGCTTTTAGACTTTTCTTCTTCTTCCCGAATGTGGTCTGCAAGCTGTTGCTGAACTTTGAAGAACTGCGACAGATTAGCCGCCAAGTCAGAGACAACCTTGTTCTCATCCCAAACCTCTGGTTCAGCCTTCTTTGCTTTGGGAGCAACAACAGGGGCTGTGGGTTGAGGCTTTTTCTTCTTGAAGAACCCAAAGAAGCCACCCACTTCTTCAGCAATAGCCGTGACCTCTTTAACAGTCTTTTGGGCTGCGGCAACAGTTCCCTTGACCTCTTTATAGAGTTCACAGCCTTTGCGAATAGCTGCGACACAGCCATTTGCCATTGCCAGAAGGGTGAGAGGATCAATCTTGCGCCCCTTGTTTACTCAACGAAAGGCGGGTTTGTTGCACCACTCATTAAACCTCTCCAATTCATTGATTGAGTAGGAGATGGCGTTGTCCCAGAAAGAAGCCCAGACATTGCCTGTTGTGCAGCTTGTTGGCGCAGTCGTGCTTGCAGTTTGTCAGCAGTAAATCCTGCGGCAGCAATTGGAACTGTGTATTTCAGACTTTCAGTGCTTGCAACACCAGACCCAACCACTCCACCAGCAATAAGTTGACTGCGTTCTGGGTTAAATCTAGCAACAAATGAAAGAACAGTGTCTAAATTACCACCACTGGCAACCTTGCGAATCACCGCTTGCTCATCTTTACTAAACAAACCAAACTTTTCTTTGTTGGCAACTAAGTTAATAAACCCACGGCGAACCAACTCGCTCTCAGATGCCTTTGGATCAAGCGCCCTTGCATCTGCAATGTTCAAGATGTCATCCAATGTGGTTGCTCGACTTAGATTTCTCCAGTCTTTTCTAGCTGACATAATGGTTTTAACTGCTTCATCAATGCCGCCTTGTCCAGCAACAATGTTTTTTGGACTCAGGTTTGCAACATAATCATCAATAGATGATGTCATTTGCTTCCCAAGTCTGTATATATTCTTATCTGAACTTTTAAGTAAATCACCAGCAAGTTGACGCATTTGGTCAACATCATTGAACGACACATTACCTTTGCCAACAATCGACTCGTATTTGTTCAAAACTGTTTGGACAGCAGGAGCATTTTCTGGTAAATATCTGGCTGCATTTAAGTCAGTAGAGACTTTGCCAAGCAAGTCTTTTGCGCCTTGGTCTGACAAAACAATGCCTAAGTCATCAACCTTTGTGTAGGCTCTACCAGCCCGTTGTTTGACATCTTGCATTGTCAAAACAGGCTGTTTGCCTTCTGCAAGTTTCCCAGCAAAATTAGCTGCACCAGAGCCAGCAAGCACTCCAACTCCAATGCCAGCAACAGTAGCCGCTAAGTCGCTTCCAGTTATTTCTTTTGTTAATTCTGCGGTTGGTTGAGCAACTGCTGGAGCAACTGCGGTAGCTGGTAACTGACGAACCAAATCTTGACCAAAAATAGTTCCAGGCAGTGCTTTTGCCGCAGTAGCACCACCAACTAAACCTTGCATACCAGCTTGTGCCGCCCGTTCTGCCATTGTTTGTGGCTCTGGCACGCCAGCTTGCGTGAGCATTTGGCTTTGCGCTCTTGCTGCACTTGGCATCCGACTCTCAGAACCAAGCAATGCAGAACCCAAGTTATAAGCGCCTTTTACGCCTTCAAGAACAGTGGTTGCAGGGGCGGTAAAACCTTCATAGACTGCCCTGCCAGCCAAACCAGCTTGTCTTGCCAATTGTTGAGCAATAGAAGGCTCTATCCTTGTCTCAGCAGGAACTTGAGGCTCTTGAGCTGGTTGAGCAGAAGGTTCACCACCTAAACTCGCTTTAATCTTGGCTAGTGCAGCCTCATTAGATAAGCCATCAGGCAATTCGTAGGATACGCCCTTGTATTCATAAACAGTCGGCATGATGCTTACCTTTAATCCAGTTTGATTGGGTTTTGTGCAGTACCAGCAGCAGGGCCGTAATACGGCTCTACGCCCTGTGATCTGCGGCGACTATCAATGCGCTTCTGAGCATTTTCTTTAGCCTTTCCTGTTGCTTTAACAAAGTTACTTAACGCCTCTAAACTTGTTTTTGTATCATTCCCGCCAAAAGCAGCAATAAGTTCATTTGCAAAACGCAACACATCCTTGTCAGTTTGAACGCCTTTAGCGGCATCTGTTTTAAGGTTGGTTGCTTCTTGAACGGCCCTTTGCAAAGATGCGTATGCTCTACTTTCATCAGTAGACCTTCCAGCAGCATTTTGAGCCAAATATTTTGCGTTATTAAGCGGCCCTAACTCTAATGGCGCTTTATTAGTCTTTGGATCAATAGTCAAAGATGCAATGGCAGGAGCCAATGAAGCCTCCCTTGCTGCCAAAGAGTCAACCAACTCAAGTTCTTTGTCTTCTTCTTTTTGCAATGAAGGAGCAAGTACTTTTGGCCCTTTAAGAGATGCTGCTAACTGTCTCACTTCTCTTGCATTATCTGCTCTCAACTGAGCAATTTGCAAAGCAGTAGCGCCAGCCTTTTCAGCCGCTTCAATTTTTGCATCAGCCGCAATTTTAGCCGCATCAATTTTTGCTTGATTAGCAGAATTAACCGCATCAATTCTGGCTTGGTTAGCGGCGGCTTTGTCAGCAGTACCTTGCAATACGGCAAGAATCTTGTCTGGAGAACCATACTTGGTTATTACCCCAAGAACTTGCTCTTGTGTTGCATCTGGTGGTAATTGAGATAACTCATTACGCAGTTTGTTTTCTTGCTCAATAGACAACTCTGTCTTAGCGGCAGTAGCCAATGATGCTCTTTGTGCGGCTTGTCTTTGACCAGTTAAAGCCATTTCTTGAGTCATTTTCCGACTCATTGCTATAGCCTCTAATGCTCCAGCAGTATCTCCACCCTGTTGCAAAGCCTGTCCATATTGAGCAAGACCTTCAGGAGTGCTTACATCAAATTGTCGTGCCAAAGCATTGCGCTGGCTAATCAAACGCATCTGGGGGTCTTCTACACCCATTGCAGAGGCAAATGCACCGCCCAATTGCTGACCAGCCCTGGCAGCGCCATAGGATGCTTGCTCAAGAGGAGCCATTCGTGCCAATTGCATAGCCCGTTGACGAGCCATTTGATCCCGTTGCTCTTGGTACAACTCAGGAGTCACCCCAAATAAACTTCCAACAATTTCTGCCATGACTATTCCTTAGAAAGGTGTATTTACATCGTTTGCACGACTTGCCGTACCATAATTTGTTCCAGTAGAACCACCGCTTATAAACTCTTGAAGTGCGGTTTTAAATGATGGATCATCTGCAAGGCTCGTAAACAACGAACTATATGGGTTAACAGATGAGGTTGGCAACAAAGTTCTTGCCGCATTAGTTGCCGCAGTAGTAGTTCTACCACCCAATGCAGTACCCACATCCAATGCACCAGCACCCATTGATTCAACAGTGCCAGCAGTACTCAACAGGCTCTTAAATGGATCATAGGCTCCGGTTTGACCAGCAGTGTACTTGCCAAGGAACTCACCACCAGCACCAAGTAACCCTTTGCCAAACAGAACACTCTGTTGACCTGCTTGCTGTGCCCCTGCCGCCAAAGCAGCATCTTGTTGAGCCAATGCGTTGTAGTAGGCTTCCATCTCAGGAGTGGTTGCACCAAGACCTCTAGCACCACTAGGACGGGCACTGGTTGCACCAACAGACAAGCCACCACGACCCGTTTGGAACAAAGTGTTTTGCAACTGAGACATTTGACGCTCGCGGCTAGGAGCCAACAAGTCTTGTTGCTTTGCCATGTAGTCAGCGGCAACTTGCTCTGGAGTTTTAGCAAGATACGATGTGCCCAAGTCAAACAGGCTTGCAGATGCCTTTTTCAGTGGGTCATATAGGTCTGCAACCTTCTTTGCCTCATCAAGACTCAGAGTTGCACCAGCCATCAACTTATCTTGAATTGCCTTTAATTCTGGGGTTAGCGTGTAACCAGCAGTTTTAAGATTGCCTTCAGCATCGTATGTGTAGTCTGTTGTGCCAAACCTAGTGGTCACGCCAACAGGCTTGAACTTCTGTGCTTCAGCGGCAACTCTAGCTGCTTCTCTAGCAGTGTCAGTAGCCAACTTAGTGCCAAACAAGCCAACACCACCAGCAATCAAACTGGTTGCAGTTTTAGCAAGATTTGGATTATCTTTAAAGAACTTAACAGCATCTTTAAGCGTTAAACCAGTTCCTTTTGAATAGTCCTTGATTGCTTGGTCAGTTAATGCGTAAGCATCCGCGACAGATTGCGTTCCACCAGCCTCTTGAGCCAACTGATAAATAATCTGTTGTTCTTCAGGAGAATAGTCGTATGAAGTAGTATCCGTTAACTCAGTTGCAGGAGCATTCATTTCTACATCATATGCAGTGTCTGGCACTCCGCTGTAGCCATACGGGTCTTCTGTGTAACTTGTTGCCATATTTCCTCCGGTATTTACAGTAATCGGTGTTGTGGGTGTTGCAGTGGTTATCGGTGTTGCTGGTTGCGACACAGTAAATCCAGAACTATCATCAATAATGTCTTTTGTGTCAAATGCTGATGCAGTTGTGTCCACCTGAAAAGGAGCCAACTGATTCTGCAAGTCTTGTTGTCCAGCAAGAACTTGTTGTTCAGTGGCAACTGTTACCCCAGAATCTGGAATAAGAGAGTCCAACTTTATGTTGCTAACACCTTGAACCAATGCTTGTTCAGCAGTCTTGCCAGTAAGTAATCCAGCAGTAGTTCCTGCGGCTACTTGACCAGCGACAGCAGAATCCGTTGCTCCAGCAACAGTGCGTCCAGCAAGACCAGCACCACTACTAGCAATACCTGCGATAACAGCATCTTCTGGGTTTTTGCCAGCCAAAAGATTGGTTGATGTACTGGTGACAAAATTCTTTAGTGTCCCAGCGTCCCCAACAAGATAATTTCCAACAGCACCACCAGCAGCACCAACAACGCCAGCTTTCAAGGCATCTTCTGGAGATTTACCTTGAGCAACCTGTAAGGCGGCATTTGCTAAACCACTTCCAACTGCCGTAGCAGTAGCTACAGTAGTTCCAGCAGGAAGAAGTCCAGCACTTAGTAAAGAGTTACCAATGCTTGCACCAACTCCAGGCAATGCAACAGATGCAGCAATGGTAGCAATCAGTGGTGCATTTTGAGAAAGGCTTAAATCTTTGTCTAGTTGGGCTAGATTTGTACTTATCGCCTTTTCAACGGGTTGATAAATATTTGTCAGTTCACGACTAATAGAGCCAAATACTCCACCGCCGCCCCTATTTGCATTTATCGCAGCCTGTAACTCAGAGCCAACGTATCTATTTCCAGCAGGGTCGAAAAGAACTTCTGCATTTACATTAAACCCAGGTTGGGCTGCTACTTGAGGATATGACTCTAACTCACCCGTTGTTTTGTTGTATACATAATAATTTTTTAATTCTTGTTCTGTCATGTCACACCCCCAATGCCAAAAGAACCTGCAAGCACTTGCAAGTTACATTGAGATTATTTTGTACTGCTTTCATCAAACAGTGCCGTTAGCCACAATGTTGCCCAACACAGTCAAGTTACCTGAACTGTCAATCTTCATCACATCTGTTCCTGAGTGACGAATAAGTAGATTAGACCCACTCTCAACAAAGCTGAAATTGGTGAAGGTTCCATCTGCCTTGGTTGCAATGGCAGTGGAAATGTTGGTGAACTCAGTATCAATCTCAGTTCCCTTGACAACCTTGCTTGCATTCCCTGGCGACAAAGCATCTTTAGCCGCAAAGTTGGTGGTTTTGGTGTAATTTGCCATGTTTCTTCCTTAAACCAGTTTGCCATTCTTGGCTTGAATCTCAATCTTTTGAATGCTCACAGGATACCCATTGATCTGCACTTCATAACCCGTCTGCACAGTCTTGCCAGAACCTGATGTTTGACCAACCAAAGTCTGCAAAGAAATACCATCTGAATAGTAGGCAACAGGAACACCATTTGCCCCATACTCAGCAGTACCATATTCAGCAACAGTAGACTGAGGAATTTGCAATGTGGTGGCGTAATACTGACCTGTGAAGTCATATCCCCACTTGATGATGAATCCTTGGCTTGAACCACCAATCACCACCACAGCAATGCGCTTCAGAATAGATGTGACATTGGGCGCACCCAGGTCAGCATAAGTGGTGAAGTACTGCAATCGGTATGTGCTTGTGTGGTCAAGGTAAGTTCCATACTTGCCCACATAACCATTCTTGCCAATCAACAAGTCTCCATTGCGTTTAGCAAGGAAAGCAGTTGGAGTGATGGAATCCCACACAGTTACCCGTGAAGAACCATCTTGCAAAGCCGCCTTGGTGTCAAAGCAGTATGTCTGGGTGGCAGTCGGGAAGTTAATCAGGTAGAAGGCATTTGACTCTGAATAGACTGCCTTGATGTTTGCTAATGTCTCAGCATTCACAATCGTCATCAAGTCATCACGCACATTCTTAGACAAGTCACGCAAAGGTGCAGACTTCTCTTGGATGGTTCTGAGCAATGACCGCACACCACTGTTTGACAAGAAAACCACATCACTGCCTGTATTGGCAATGGAGTCCCTTGCAATGCAACCAATGTTACTGATGGTGTCACTCAGAGACAGACTTGATGGGGTAGTTGCATTTGCATAAATCAATACTTGACGCTTGCCAAAGATAAACAAGAACCCATTGTGAGCTGCCAATCCTGTAATCTCATCAGACCCATTGGGCCATACCCGTGATATGTCCAAAGAACCAGCAGTTCCTGTTGACCAGATGTGCCCTGCCAGCAAGTCAGAGAAGTAGACAGTTACAGTGTCAGAAGTGCTACTAGCAGTCCACAAGCGACCATAGGCAGAGATAACAATGTTGGTTTGTGGAGCAGTCGCAACATAACCGCTTTTCTCGCTCACACGCCTATATGTGGTGGTGCTTACAGCAGGGTCATAGATCAGTGGGTCATAGCCTGACTGAAAGAAATATGTGATTCCATTCAGAGAAGCACAATGCCAATTGCTTGCGGTAATGGTGGGGCCAGTACCTCCCCCCCCATAGGTCAACTCAACAACATTTGTTCCACTGAGTTTAAACAGCTTGTTGTTTCCAGCAAACAGAACAGTCAAAGTGCCATCAGTCTGCACCAACTCATGGATGACTGTTACATTATTTGCACCAAGGTTGCCAGAGGATGTGTTAACCCTTGAAAAGCCTTTACGAGAGCCAATACGCCCGTATTGGTCAATCACGCAGTTTGTTGCAATCGCAGCATATCCAGCCGCTAAATCAAGCGGAGAGTCCTGTGTGTTCAGCCCAAAGAAGCCTGGAGCCGATACAGAAAAGGTCTGGATTTGTTGGCTCATTGCGGAACAAACTCTTGGTTCTCAGGATAACGACTGCCCTCCAAGGCAATGTAATCCGACAACATGGATCGAAACAGTGTGTAAGCCTCAGACGAAGATAGACCACCATCTTCACCACGCTCAACCAATGCCCTTGCATACGCACCTTGAGCAACAACCACATCAGGCACAAGAATAACAGTGCTATCTGCCGCCAATGGAGCCTGTGGAACTGCCAGTGCAAACATGAGGCTATACACGCCATCTGGCCTTGGATACACTGTTACTTTGGCGTTGTAGTTTGCATCCACGCCATCAAAGTTGTATTCGCTTGGGATACCCGTCATAACCACAGAGAAGTTCTGCTTACGATTCATATCCACAAAAGTGGTGTTTTTGAGTCCTATGTTGCTTGTTGCATTGATGGCATCCATCAACTGAAACTTCTGTCCAGCACCAGTTAACCCATATTGGTATGTGCCAGCAACAGTGCTAATGGTGACTGTTTGACCAAGTGCATTCCACCCAAAGGCATCTTCAACCTGACGCTTTGTGTCATTGACAAACTTGGCAATCAGAGTGGAATAGGTGGTTTCGTTGTAAGTGGTTACAACAGGTTCACGCAAGCGGATCAACACATCGTTGACAAGTTCTAGTAGTGTCATGCTCTCGCCAACCCTTCTTGTTCAAATGTTGCTATAAAACTGAAGGAGCTTCCTGCCTCAGTAGTTATTTTTAACTTGTCATCTTCTTCTAAAACAATGTAGGCATTGCCATCAAACTGAAGATATGTTTTTGATTGAAAACTATACTGAGTCAATATGTCAATAGTGGTATTAGCACTTGCGTCATACCATTGAACAGTTATATGCTTGGTAGAGCCACCTGTATTGTGTATATACATTACAGTGAATTTGGCGTAATAGCCCTTTGGACAGGTATAGACTGTTGTGTCTACTGCCGCTGTAGGACTAACACCAACTGATAATGCTCTCATTTCGCCTTTGCCTTGTTCCTTGCGGATATAGCTTTAGCTTTTGCCTTTGCGTCAGCCTTGGAGTTTGCACCCCATGCCTTTAGCGAAAGAAGCAGTCTCGTTGGTTCACCATTCTTGAACTCAGGGCCATCCATGTTGCCCATTCGAGCCAAGAAACTTGCTCTACGGGGATTATCCCCTGATTTGACGGGAGGTTTTAGGTTCCCACCAGTTGCCGCATTATAAGATGATCTGCCCTTGGCATTCAAGCCGCCTTTTGGATTTTGACCAGCTTTTGTTTGCCAAACAGGAGATTTCATCTACTTCACCTTTTTAACCTTCTTTGCAGTCTTTGCAGCTTGTTTAAAATCATCGGCAGTAGGCGCACCCTTGGCCCCTACCTTCCGCATCTTCTCGCCAGAACCAGCCTTGATACGGGCTTGTTTGGCATTGATGTTGGCATAAAGTCCAGGTTTCATTTCTTGGCCTTCTTCTTAGGTTTTGTCATGCCAGCTTCAGACAATGCAATGGCAATTGCTTGCTTACGGGAAGTCACTTCTGGCCCCTTTTTAGACCCAGAATGCAAAGTTCCCTCTTTGTACTCACGCATGACTTTGCCGACCTTTTTAGCCGCTTTGGTCATTTTCATATCAGTACAACACTTTAGCCGTGATGGTTCCAGTGGCATAAACAGTGCAATTGGCTCGTAGATATGTCGGTGCATTTGCAATGGTTATGATGCCATTAGCTGTCAATGCAGTGCCAATAGTTGACCAGTTTGTGCCATCCAAGCTACCTTGCAAGGCTACAGTTGCACTGGTGATACCAGAAACTTGTAGGAACGCAGGTTGACCAGGATCTACTTGAACTGCTGTAGATGCGCCAGTTGCAACAACTGCGTTTAAAAGGGTGATAGGGGCGGTTAAGGATGCCATTATTTTGCCTTTTTAGCTTTGCTCATCATGTTGGTAGCAGTGCGACCACCACGCATAGGCAAGCCTTTTGGTTTACCAACAGCAACCATAATGGTCACAGGCATACCCTTTTTCTTGCCATATTCTTTTGCTTCTTTTTCGCCTTTTTCAGAGTAGGCAAACTTCTTTTTTCCAACCATAGGCATAGCGTTCTCCTTTATTTCCAGAAACGATCAGCAACAAAGGTAATCGCACCGCCCATGAATGACGCGATAGTCATACCCATCCAAAATCCACCTTTGCCTTTGTTAGCAAGTTCCAACAAAGCCTTCACATCTTTACTCAAAGAGTGAACTTCTGTCTGGAGAGCCTCGACTTGAGCCTCCAGTTTCCCGAAATCTCTAGCGTCTATATCAGACATTTGCAACTTTCCTTGGGCGACCCATGCGCCGTACAACTGGCGGCGTGAAAGCAGTGTCTGTTCTCACGGCATTGGCATCATACGCATCAGGTTCCTTTTCTTGCTCGTCAATACGAACATAACCTTGATGACCCTTCATTGAGTCAATGTCATGTTGCAAGGTAAAACTTACTGTGTTACCAGACTGAAGACAGCGAAAAGTTGCCATTGATTAACTCCAAAACAAGAAAGGGGGGCGAACCCCCCTATTCTCAAAGCACTGCCCGACCAATCACAATTTGCAAAGTGGTTGCGGCTAAGTCAACTGAACCTGCTGTTGGGTTGTAGGTCACGATAGTCACAGTGTTAGCGGCAGAAATATAGGCTCTACGAACCAATCCTGCTTCACTCACACCAATTGACATACCAAGAACCATGTCACCCAAAGCAACGCCTGGAACAGTCACTGTGTCAGTTGCCGTAGCAGTAGTAGCGATTGAGGCGCTATCTAGAGTACAAGCCACATCCCAAGTATCTGTAAACAAGCCACGAAATTGATCGTTGCCACGGCGGGAAACGACTGCGGTTGCTGCTGCCATTTTGATTTCTCCTAATAGGTTAAAAAAGTCCCCCCACCACTAGGGCAGGGGGCGCAACTGCAATTAGGAAGGCACAACCAAAGCGAACATGGCGGCAGCATTCGGGTCAGTTGCAGTGGTAGAAGTGCGCAGAGCCTTCACACCATACAACGTGTCCGAAGTGAACAGCGTACCCAAGTACTCTTGTTTGTACTGAGTTTGTGAACGGATGCCCACTTGCTCAACCAAAACCATAGAGTCTTTGTGACCCATCAAGCAAACACGGGCGATTGCAGTACCAGATGCGGGGAAAGTCGCAGTGGCAGATGCAGAGTCAGCGTTGCTGGAAGTGAACACGGGGATGCCGTACAAGTTACCGATTTCACCATTGCGGATGGTGTTGCCATCACCCACAAAGGCTTGCTCAGTGTAACGAGCCAAACCCATCAGCGTGTTACGGCTAGACGGGGGGATGATGAAGAAGCGACCATCCATGGGAGTGTCGTTGTCATCCAAACGCTGAATGGTGCGGCGAATAGCAGCGTCAGTCAGAGCAGTGGCGTTACCAGTGTTGGTGTTAGCCGTGTAGTCGAAGGCAGTCGTGCCATCACCACCGATGAAGCCACCAGCATAACGAGCGTTGTCAGCAGTACCGCCGTTGGCAGAACGACCCAACTGGATCAAGTCGGTATCGACTTGTTTAGCCAGGGCATAACCAGCATCATTGGTATAGAACTGACGCAAGCTGTTCAGGGCTTGAGCCTCAACAATGTCTTCAATCAAGCGGCTATATTCATAGTGCTTGTTGATCGACACTTGAACTTCAGTCTCAGTAGCTGCAATCAGCGTCACTGCGGTAGAAGCGGCCTTGGCAGAAGCAGAACCACGATAAGGTGCAGGAATGTGAACAGTGTCACCTTTCTTGCCCTTGAAGTTCATTTTCATAACCAAATTTGCCAGCACCAAGTTTTTCTTGTATGCGGCAACAATTTCATCACTCCAAATTTCAGGAATGAATGTAGCGGCGGTAGTCGTAGTTACCGCAGGTGTAGGAAATGGCATGTTGTTTCTCCTTAGAAACGAAAGTTAAGTTACTTGACCCGTCCCTCTGCGTACGCTGTAAGAATTTCATCATTCAGCGCATCGTAGCGAGCAGGATCGGTCATCTTCAGCCGAATCAGGTCAGCCCGTCTGTATACCCTCTTTGAACTCTCACCAGTTCCACCAACATCCACTTGTGCGGCCTTCATGCTCTGCTTCCTGGCGGTTTCACCCGCTTGCTCAGTCTGCTTTGACTTGACACCACGCAACTGCTTGTAAGTAGACAGCAACTCATTGGCACTATCGTAATCGAACTCACCATCGGCTTTTGCATACAGACCAAGGCGAATAGGCGAGGATTTCACCCAATTCACAAAGTCCTGGTCTTGAGCAATCTGACTGTAGTCGGGATGCTCTTGCGTTAGCTTTTGTTGAATCTGCATCCTTTTGAAATCTACACCCGCTTGACGGGCTGCGAGAACATCAGGATGATTATCAATAGTCTTCTGAACTGCCTTCTGTGGATTCTCAAAGAAATCTACTTCAGGTTCTTCCTCTTTAATAGGTTGCTGTCGTGAACTGAGGTTCTGCTTAATGAGTTCATCAGCGAGTTTCCTTACCTCTCCCACTTCTTGCGCTTGCTTGCCAATTAGCTTTTCAGCCTCTTGGTGCATCCGAACAATGTCTTCCAAACTTTTATCCCTGTATTTATCAGGGAGTCCAGGGCTTGCTGGCGCAATGGTGTTAGATAGCTTGGATTCTTCAGCTTCTAACTCACTTTTCATCTCAGGTTCGTTATCAATCAACATATTTTCCCTTTTCCTGCCGTTTCGGTTGTAGGAGAAATCAACTCGACATTTCTGTTTAAGAGTTGGCTTTGCGTTCAGATTTTAGCTTATCAAGATGGCTTTTCTCGAACTTTCCATGCGCTGATGGAAAAGAACCAGACCACCCCTCTAATCTAAAAGCTGGCGCACTAAGAATGCGGTTGGCTGTTTCACCGCATTCACACCTAAAACTCTGAGCCTCATAAACACAGAGTCTTTCGGTTTTATGCCCGTTTGCACAGGCAAAATCAAACATTCTTTTCATTGAGTTCCTCGTATGCTCTCTCGCTGACCTGTCGCAAGGTTTTCAGCCAAGTAAGTATAGAAAGTTCACCTTTTTTGAATTGTAGGCTTTGTTCATCAGAAATCACAGATATATTATTCAAGGATGCAATCATGGAGTCAATATCCTCCACCAAGTCTTTCCACCCATCACTTCCCATCATTGAGAAGCGATTTTCATAGTAACGCTGTAATTCAGGAGTCAATTTTTGCATCCTCTTGTGGAATCTGTGGCTCTGCCTGTCCCTTGATTTTCATCACCAAGGGATAAGCCCCCGTCTTGGTGGGCAAATCGCCAAGCACTTGGAGAATGGCGTTTACTTCTTCAACGGTCAATTTAAGAGTCAGTTCCAAGGCAAACCCCTTGCAATCTTTGGTGCTTTCTGTTCGGCAATCTGAGCCTCTAAGGAAGCCTCTACAGCCGCTTTATCCACACCATTAGCCCATATCCATCCTAAGACAGTTTCTTTTGTCAGAGAAGCGTAGGGAATGGTTGCAGTGCCTTCACTCCATGAACAAGTGCTATACACAGATGCGGAGTAATCCCCATCTGTTGCATTTGCTTGCCAATGTGCGGTAGTGACAAAACCATCTGAGGTTTGTCTGTCAAGTTGACTGATGTTCCAAGTAATCATGCTGACTCCAGTGCAGTTATACGGGCGGTGAGTTGGGTGATGAGGGCAGACTGTTCCTTGATTGCCGCCACCAACAATGGGATTATTTCCGTGTATTGCAAAAGCAATTCGCCGTCTTTGTTTTCTACAACAGCTTCTGGCAAAACGGCCTGTACATCTTGAGCAATCAGCATTGCCCTGCGGATGCCATCTTCTTCTGTTTTGTATTTTCCAATTACTGCACGAAGGCTGGACACTTTTGTCGCCGCATCAGTAATGGGTTCAATAATGTCTTTTTTACGCTCGTCTGACAAAGAAGCCCATGATGTTGCACCATTAGTCAATGTCACACCATTGGTGTTTGAGACTACATCAGCAGTCACGCCAGAAACAGTTTGCCAGCGAAATGATAGTGCATCTGAATTAAGATAAAAATAATTTTTTACTGTACCACTTTTAGCAAATGTAATTCCACTTTCAGCTGCGGTATTTATATCAAGTCCATCAACACCACCAGACAGTTTACTCGTAGTCCCCACCAGCAAGTTACCGCTGGTGTCGATACGCATACGTTCGCCACCAATATTAAAAAACGCCAAGTTGTCTGCGTTATCTGTGCGGATAGTGCCGTTGCCAACTGTCGTTGCGCCATTTTTAACAATAAAATTAACGCCAGCGCCAGCCGCTGCATTAGCGGTATTTGTTACTGTTACACGAGTTGCACCTATTGCATCTTGAACATCAAGAATAGAACCGGGACTTGTAGTACCAATCCCCAAACGCCCGCTTGCATCAAGGGTCATTGCTTGGGTAAGAGTGCCGTTAAATGGTCTGGTGTAAAAAGCAAGACGACCACCGCTATTAAAAGAATCCGTGCCGCTTCGTAGGCCGCTAATTGCCGCTTCAATAGCCAATGTGCCGTCACCTGTTCCTTCAGGTTCTTGAAAGTTTAAGGTTCCAATAACACGACCATCAGCATCAACCGCCGATGTTGCACGAAGGGTTAAAACAGAAGTCGTGCTATCGGCTACCGTAAGACGACCTGTTGGCGAAGTAGCCCCCACCAGCAAGTTACCGCTTGCATCAAGGGTCATTGCTTGGGTGAAGGAAACAGTATCAGGAGTTGCACCGCCAGTGCCAGAAGGTGCGTTGTACCATTTATGAGTGCCAGAACTTTGGTTATAAAGCGTTGCATAGCCCGTGTTTCTGTAAACGCTGTTTGTTCCGTTGTAGTAAGCGTTACACCACATTTCAACGTTTGTTCCACTACCGCTTGCAAATGAGCCGCCTTGCAAATCCAATGATTTATAACCACTCCAAGAAAGAGGAGTAACACCCAATCCCAAGTTACCGCTGGAGTCAATGCGCATAGACTCCACACCACCCTCGGTAAAGGCAATAGTGTCAGCAGCAGGAAACCATATACCCGTATTTGTGTCGCCTGTCGTGGTGATAGCGGGGGCTGCCGCTGTTCCAGCGGCAAATGTTGCAACGCCAGTTAGAGTTGGACTTGTCAGCGTCTTATTAGTCAGCGTGTCAGTCGTTGCTTTACCAACCAAAGTGTCAGTAGCCGCAGGAAGCGTTAAAGTGGTAGTACCCGCCACCGCAGTTGCCGTGACTGTAGTAGTGCCTGATGTGGTTCCAGCAAGAACAAGTGTTCCAGAACCTAGTGTTGAGGTTGCCATAATTTTCCTTTAAGGTGTTCCATTGGAGACAATGTTTGCAGAAGAAGTAATCAATCCAGTTGAAGACATTGATGCAATTGTCGTTGCCCCATACTTGAATATCAACTTGCCACCACTTTCTTCAATCGTGAAGTTTGTAGTCAAGAGTTTAGGTGTAGATGCCGCAGTTCCAGTGGTGTTTTGGTTGAATGTCGGAAATGAGGTCAAAGATGCCGCTGATCCATTAGGGGCCAACACATCAGTGCCAATCACTAAGCCAAGGTTAGTTCTTGCCCCAGATGTAGTAGTTGCACCTGTACCACCATTCAAAACCGCAACAGTACCCGTCACATTAGATGCTGTGCCAGTGGTGTTCTGATTAAAAGTCGGGAAAGAGGTCAGGTTTGCAGCCGAGCCACTTGGAGACAGAACATCAGTCCCAATAACCAACCCTAGATTGGTTCTGGCATCTGAAGCATTAGATGCACCCGTACCACCATCAGCAACTGCCAAATCTGTGATACCTGTGATTGATCCACCAGTGATAGAAACATTGCTTGCCGCTTGAGTGGCAATTGTTCCAAGACCACCAATATCAGCAGTGGTCAGAGTAACAGCACCAGTGCGCCCTGCAACTGAAATAACCAAGTTGGTCTGGTCAATCTTTTGCCAAGCAGTGCCGTTGTAGATTACCCAATCCCCTGTCACCCAATCAGTAATGCCATTGAGGTTGGTTGAGCCAGAAACGCTGACAACATAGTAATAGTTGCTTGTGCCTGAACTTGATGTAAGCGTAGGTGTGTTTGTGGATGCGTTCCAAGTTCCCTGATAGCTTAAACCACCACTGATAGCACTGATTTGAGCCTGAAGGCTTGCTAGAGTATCAAGTACAGACTGAGAAGTACCGCCACCATTGGTAATAACTTTGATGCGTTCAGCAACATCAAAAGGAACAACCTCACCAGCATTGATCTCACGACCATCATCAAGAGTGATGACAAGGCTACCATCAAAATCAATGCGAGCAGCGGCAACACCAGTGCCGTTAGAACCATCAACTCCATCACGCCCAGGAACACCATCTCGTCCTGCTGGCCCAGTTGCTCCTGCTGGGCCTTGTCTACCATCCCGTCCATCTTTGCCATCTTTGCCATTCTGTCCATCTTGCACAGAGGCAACTTTGCTCTGAATCTCGCCATTTAACTGAGCAAACTTTTGCTCCATGTCTGACTTGATCTTCTTCAAGCCTTGGATAACAAGTTCAGCACCCTTGCCAATAGACTCACTCTTGGCCTTGGCAATCTTCTCAGCGGCAGACTGTTGCAAAGCAGTAATGATCTCCATCTGCTGTTCAGCAGAGATTCCATCAATTCCTAGCTTACGCTCAAGGTCAGCAATGTCCATTTAGGTCAATTCCCTGGAAAGACGATTAAGAAATTCATCTTCAACGCTCGACATTTTGCTCTTCTTGTCAGCCATTTGCAACTCGACAATCTTGGATTTGTTCTTAATATCAGCTTCTTTCAACATCAACTCAGCAATCTTAACCCGCTTATCAAACTCTTTAGAACCAGCATCGTCTTGGTTTGGCAGGTTCTTGGTCATTGCAGCCATGTTCTTGGCCTGAATCTCTTGAGGCATCAACTGAGTCTCTACCTTCAGCTTCTCAGCTTCTGCCCGATTCTGTTCAGCTTGTGTTGCATTCACAGCAATCTGAGCCTGTGCAGCTTGCATTGCCAACTGTTGCTGTACTTGAGCCATTTGCTCTGCTTGCGGGTTAGGCTGACTCATCTTGTCCAACTGTTCCATCAGTTCATAGCGGTTGGTCAGTGAAGAATTAGCCAAAACACCTTTGAGAATCAGTGGCAACACAGGAGTGTTAGGGCCAAGAGTCTGGAGCAAGCCAATGAACATCTGTTGCTCATGCTCACGCGCAATGATGCCCAAGGTAGCCGTAGGAATGAAAGTCATGTCCACTGAAGGGTAACGCTCTGGGTCAAACTGCATATACCTGAAAGCCGCCTTCTGAATGAAGGGAATCAAGAAGTCTTCTTGAAAGTTCACCAGAGTACGCTTGTACTTTTTGATGATGGTGGCAACAGCCATAGACATACCACCTTGGCCCATGTCTCTAGCACCAGCACTGACCATGCCTTGAGAATCCAAAGTTCCTGTGGATTGCAGAAGCATACGCTCGAAATCCTTGGCAGTTGCTAGGTTGTTGCCATCAGTCTGCCCAAACTTGAAGGGATACAGAATCTCTGAAGGTGCGCCATTAGTGAGAATGGCTTTTCCAGGCTTGACTTCAAACTTAGCGCCACGGGGCAGACGGGTTGCATCCATTGCAATCATGGGGCTAGTGGTCAGCGCCAATGAATCCAAGTGAGAACGAATCTGAGCATCAATAGCCTTTTGCATATTGAAGGCTTTTTCCACTGTGCCACGACCAAGCAGACGATTGGGAACAGTGTCATCTTGGTATGTCAGAACAGGGCGATCCTTCATCATGTAAGGATTTGCCTCTGCTTTAAGCAACTGCCCATCATTGGCAATTACGACAATGGCCTCAACCATGTCTGTGTATTCTTCAGCAGTAGAGTTCTCAGGGAACAACTCGACAATCTCTTTGCTTTCTTTGAGATTCTCTAGGTATTCACGGGGAACAAGACCATAGTAGGTCAGCAAAAGCACTTTTTCGTCTTGATACTGGCTAACCTCTTGGGTAGGTTCCAGGTCAGTGTCTTCACCAGCAGTGCCAATGTCTACTTTTCGGTAGATTCCACGCTCGATGCCTTCAACAATCTTGTGAATGGAGATGTATTTCTCAATTGCCACCCCCATGCAGTCATCAACTGAGGTTCCATTGGGGTCAAAAAGGAAGTTTTTTGGATTTACAGGTGAAATCTTGACCGAAACCCTGTCTTTTTCCACTACGCCAATAGCGGCTTGGCCCATTTGCCCAGGAATCGGTTGAGTAGAGGGTACAAACTGCTTTTCAGTCTTAACAACAATCTCGCCAATGCCTGTGCCGTAAATTTCTGCCATCAACTCGATCTGGTCAATGGATTTGCGAATTTTGTCCCGCTTGAAATCTTCCATCAACTGGGCTTTGATGATGCCCACATCGATGGGGTTGTTGTTCACATCCCGAATGTCATCTTGAATGTCAAAGAACTCGCCTTGACCAAAGATTGCTTCCATGATCTCAGCATGGCGAGTCTCTACGGCTTGTTGTGTGGCAGGGGTTACGATGCGTGAACGCTCAGAGTCACGGGTTTTATCTTCAACAGCCCACTGACCACGAAAGATTCGCTCGTATTCAAGCCAATCTGGAAGGAAGTTGGTATCCCGATAGTCACGCCAGCGATTGCAATGGTCAACAACAAAATCAGTCAGTTCTTTGTCAGCCTGTGTAGGCTCATAGAATTGATTTTGCTCTAGCTTATCTTGCTTATCTGTTGCCATTAAACCCCCGATATGATGTCTACAGGCTCCCACTCATCATCTTCTTCACCCTCAAAGTAAGATGTTACAGCCAATTGGTCAATATAACTTAAGGCATCAGGAAGGTCATCGTGTACGCCATTGGCAGGAAACATCAAGAGTTGATCGGTGAAATCATCCCAATCTTCTTCAGAGTTCAGCACAATTCGCCCATGCTCAAACCGCCCTTGGAGACTCCAGATAATTCTGTCTGTCTTTTTCCTGTTGCCATGCGTTAGGTCAACTATGTGGGAATATACATTATTTTTCCGCATCAGGTCACTGAGGTACGGCAAAACAGCGTTTTTTAACGCTCCACGCTCGATTCCAACCGAAATTGGCCTGTAATCCCGCATCTTCATTAGGATTTTGGCAGCAGTTTCCCGAATATCCCACCGCCCATGGTCAATCTCTTTGACAAACCATTTGCCATCATCAGTGACTTTGACTACTGCAATGGCACTCTCATCTAGTCTTTTTTTCGCGTTAGCAGCTTGTTTAGCCACCTCTTCAAATCCTGCCAAGTCGATTGCAATGAAGTAACTACCATACTCAGGTTCCACACCATATTTGATCCAATCTTCTTTAAAAACATCGCTTCCTGCGTTGTCAAAGGATGCCAAGTATTCCTGCTTAAAAGCAAATGAACTCAGCGTCTTCTTGGCAGACTCAATCTCAGTTGGGTCTATCAATGGGTTGTCTTTGGTTGTGAAGTGCCATGACTTCCAATCAGGATCAGATTCCTCTTGGCCCATCTTGAACAGATCATAGAACCAGTTGCGGCCCTTGGGTGTGCCGATGAATATGGCTCTGCCCTTTTTGTCTGACAAAGAAGCACGAATAACTTGCTCCCAGGCTTCAGGTTTAATGTCTGCAACCTCGTCTAGCACCGCATAGGTAAGGGACACACCCCGCAGGGTATCTGGTCTATCAGCACCACGAACATAAATCTTTGCACCATTTATCATGGTGATATCCATATTGTTGATGTGACTGTTTTGGATAACATCCCGTCCAATCTCTAACAGCACATCCCAAATGATCTGCCTTGCCTGTCCATTGGTGGGTGCAACATAGAGAACGGCACTTCCTGCTGGGCAACGCAATGCTTCAATAATTAGCGTAGTAGCCGCTAACCTAGACTTACCACAACGCCTACCCGCAGCCACAACCTTAAACCTTGTTTTGTCAGTAAAGACTGTTTGTTGCCAAGGAAGGAGTGAGAAGTTGAGGTCAGACATTTTTTGTTTCTACATCAGTCACATCTTGCAGGGGTTCAATCTCTACGCCACCAATGCCTGTGATGTTGATGGTAACGGCATTCCTTTGCTTGCCCTCTTTCTCAAACAGACTGACAGGAAGCATCCTATCCATACAGAGTTTGAGCATAGCCGCCTGTGCTGGGTGTTCGTCATTCATGGCAATCTCAATTGCTTTGTGAACAACATTAGAACCTGCACTGTTTATCAGGAGGTCTTTGAGTTCTTTGATGCGCTGAACTTCAGTCTTTGGCAGGAGGGCCGCAGGTCTTTCAGCATAGGTAGCCATAGTGAACTTCTTGTTCACAGCCCCTTTCGGGCGACCTTTTTTCTTTAGGTTGTTTGGCAGTGCATCCAAAACATTCAAAGTTTTTTCCATTCTTCAAATGATAGCTTTAAGGCATTGGGATCGCCAGCAGCTTTCTCATGTTCATACTGAGCGCGACTGTTAATTTGCCTTACCTTTTCAGCATTTTCTTCTTTAGACTTCTTTAAGTCGCTCATCACAGCAGCTTGGACGCCAAGGCCACCCAATACAGAGCCAGCCATTAGTGCAGTATCAGAACCAATACGAAAGCCTCCACCACCAGCGCCACCTTCAATAGGGGTTAGTTCATCTGCTCGTTTTGGGATGCCTTTTGGCATATCAATCTCCTTGGGGTTAATTTAGGTTGTTGGTGGCTACTGGGCCAGTCAATTCACCACCGCAATTTGCAATGGAACCACCAACACGGCTGGGGACTAATCGTGGATGAACCCACATTGGTGTCAATCCCCATGCATCTTGGCAACAACAATGTAACTCACTTTCTTTTGTTTGACAATAGGGGTAAACCCTAGTACATTCTTCACGGGGCCATAACCCAGCCCTCCATGCGGTTGAGCCGACCAAGTGGGATAAACATGGCAAATCAGGCGAGTTTCTAGTAGGACTCCCTCAACGCTGAGATAGCGCCAGGGACTACCTGAACGGGGCAAAGTAGCTTGTACAAAAGTTGTCTGACAAACAACAGTTGTCGCCTAGGAACGCAAGTTCACGCATAAGCGTATAAACAAGAGGCTCACTTCTTTAAGAAGTACCACCCTATACGGGTAATGGCTATCGTCTGTACTTCTTAATGTCTGTAGCACCCAATCCCTTCCCAGCAAAAGCTAGTCATTTTTGTAGGTAATCCTAATTTGGCTTTTCTTGTGGATGGGAGGCTCCATCAAAATCTCTCACACCACACACACCCCCTCCCCCCCATGTTTGCAAGCACACACTAACTAAAAGCTAAGTAAGTGCTGACTAACTTAGATGTTAGTGAGCACACGCTAACTCTAATGATAGTGAGTACCTGCTAACTTAGATTAATTAACCGACCGGTCGGACGGGTTATGCGTAAATTGCATAAGCACCCTTACCGCACCACCTAGAAAATCCCTGATAGTAAATCCCTAACAACAATCAAGCACTGATAGGATAATCCTATCTAATACTTTACTATTCATATGGTAAGTACTTATATAAATAATGGGGGAACATAGGGTTTGTCCCTATATCTTTACATGGATGATGGCGTTATATTTATATCACTGGGCAAACAATCCTAGTGGTTCATTCAATCATTTTTTAATAGGTGTTCAAATGACTAAACTGAATAAAAGCCAACAACGCGATATTGCCAAAATTCTGGTTAATGGCGCATCACTTGGTAAGGATTATATGGCGCGTGGATTGTCCGCACTGTATCGTAGTGCCATGAAAACCAGCCAACAAAACGAAATCATGGCCATTGCTCTGGCATACAGTGTTGTTTCAAGCCCTGAATTCATTGTTTAATCAACCCAGGGGCCAAAGCGCCCCATTTTTTGAAAGGCGTGACGATCATGGACTATATGCAACTTCTTTTTGGTGGAGAGCAAACTGCCGAACAAAAGGCTGAAAACGCTGCTTATCTGGCTGAGCAACAACGCATTGAAACCCAGCGCATTGAATCAATCAAAGAGAGCAAAGCGCAAAGAGAGAAAACCCTGCGCTGCTCACGCTGCTATGGTTCTGGCTTTGTATCTCAATTTAGGCACGTCCAGGGCGGTCGCTGCTTTGCCTGTAACTAGGGTTTATCCTAATTGCATGGGGGCATTTTGCCCCTATCATTCAACAATCATTCACTCAATAGGCTTTCACATGAATCAATATTTCACTTTCCCCAATGAGCAAGATGCCCGCGATTATCGGCATGAGCATGGCACTGGTGGCTGGATTTTTGTCCCTGAAAACGACAAACCCGCGTTTTACCCTTTCCATGATGTAATTCTGTTTCCACCTGAATTCACCCCTACTGCCATCTTCAATCACCCTTTCGCCAAGGGTCGCACTGGCAAACTGATCGGGACACAATGATGGACTATCAAGACAAAATCGTTGTTATCGGTTCGGCCTTGGCTTTCATGGCCTTGGCTTTCATTCTCTACACATACTAAAACCACAGACTGCAAACCCTTGTCATAGGGGTTTGTTGCCTGGGCTTTTCCAGGGTTTCAATTCAAAGGCTTTAACATGAAATTCGCTATTCAACGCAAACACATTCGCGCCATGCTTTGCTTTGCTGCAAAAAAAGATATTCGCTATTACCTGCAAGGGTTTTGCGTCAATCAGGACAATCGGGGAACCTATATTGATTCGACTGATGGGCACTGCCTGGGCCGTTTGTTGATTGACGATCAACCTATGCCTGAGAATCGGGTTATCCTGCCAAGCGTCAACCTGGACGCATTGAAGGGCACAAAAAAGCAGAATGAAGATTTTTTGCACTTTACAGTCGATGGTTTATCGGTTGAAGTGATTTTGCCCAATGGGGATAAGGTTCAATTTACTGCCCAGGACGCGCGTTATCCTGATTGTGATCGGGTTATCCCTTTGGTGTTTAAGAGTGAAGAAGAAAAGCCATCAAATTTCAACCCTGATTTACTTGTCAAATTTGTCGATGCAAGCGAATCACTTTATGGGAAGCGTCAATGCCCTACTTTGCTGCAAAGGGGCACCGATTCGATCATTGTGAGTTTTGGCCTAGATACTCAATTCATTGGAATAATGATGCCCATGCGTGATAGTGGTGGGGCTGGAGTGCCATCCTGGTGCCACAAACCCAGAAAAGCCCCTGAAATTGTCGATCAATCAGTGACTGAAACCGCATAAAACCACAGACTGAAGGGCATTATGTGCCCTTTGGCCTGGGCTTTTCCAGGGCTTTTAATAGGTGTTACATGAAACAAACTGTAGGCTTTTCTGAATTCCAAGATTCATTCCAGCGCTTGCGCCCTAGCAATTTCTCACCTGAAGGACTGGGCATCCTTTGGGACTATCTTGAACAATATGAGCAAGACTGTGGCGTTGAAATTGAATTAGATGTAATTGCTATTTGCTGTGACTTTTCAGAAAGCGACTGGGAAAGCATTGCAAAAGATTATGATTTTGATTTATCTGAATGCGAAACAGATGATGAAAAAATAGAAGAAGTTAAAAAATGCCTTGAAGAAAATGGCGCTTTAATTGGTGAAGTTGAAGGCGGTTTTGTTTATCGTGACTTTTAAAGGCTTGCAATGATATATGCCACTCTCGCCCTTATCCTTCGCATCCTAACCCGCAAAAAATGAAAGGCTTTGAGTCAGCAACCACTAACTAAGCCGCCTTCGGGCGGTTTTTCTTTGCCCACTTTTAAGCCCCTGCAAGCCCTTTAACATAGGGTGCATTGGGTTGACCAAGAAAAGCCCCTTAAACGGCATTTTAAGCCCTTTGGCAAGCCCCTTTGTGGTCAATCATCATCTTGGTTTGGCAGTGTAGTTACCAAGCCCACAAAATTTAGGTTCATTTCAGGGTCAAGCCCACAATTATAAAAGTGGCCCGCTTGGTCGATAGCGACCTTCAATCCTTGCGTCATGTTGCCGCCTCCGATCAATTCCAGAATGGCCCTTTGTTCGGGGCTTAAATCTAGTTTAAAGTCCGTTTGGGTTCTTAATGGGTTTATCTTGTTTGCCATTCAACTGCTCACGCCAATATAAAGCTATTAATAATGCTTCGGCCCTGTTTCCATCTTTCTTTCTGGTCAACTTGGCTTCGGGCCAAAAACTACGGGCCAAGTCTAGGCTTTCGTTTTTATCGCTTGTCAGATGAAAATACTTTTTCCATTTCTGTGGCGTTACCAAGTGGAATGGGTAATTAGTTAATTCAGCGACTGCACTGATAACGCCAACAGCCCTGCCAAACTGAAAACTGCTGGCAACCCCTTGCCCTGGCATACTATGGACGGCTTCCATGCAAATCTCTGCCCCTTCCCTTGGGTCAATGCACCGCAATATCATGTTTTTGAATACGAGGGGCAATATATTTTTGTCTTTATGCTCAATCATAAAAGAGTCCAAATAATCGCCATTTGAATCCAATGCACCAACTGCACCGCTTATGCTGCCAGGGTCTAAACCGATCCAGATAGTCATTTAATCTCCACAGAAACAAGCAATGTCTTCACCTATCGGAAACATATCTTTTTGACTCTTAGAAAAACTCAAATATTCTTTATAACTTGGTCTATCTTTTCTAAACTTGTCTCCATCTCCATGCGGATTACCATTTGATTCAACCCAGGCTTCTTGTCCAGCCCACCAAATTGCTCTCTCTGGCTTTTCGTTGACAAGTGACAAAATCTTTGAATGGTGCTTCAAAAAACACAAGTCACAGTTTCCATGCATTGTTACGCCATTGTTGTTTGGTAATTCCAGGTCAAATGAGCTATTACGCCAAAATTCACCAACAATTTCTTTTGTGACTCCAGCAGAAACCAAAGGGGTTCTGTGTTTTTCAATCTTTGATGACCTTCTTTGCTCATCAGCCCTAATCCCAACCCAATCACACCTTTCGCTATGGTCACTCCAACCAAGGGATTTCAAGTATTTATGAATCACCCTTATCTTCATCTCAATTGAGCAATATCTTGACATTGGGTTTGGCAAGTACCCTTTTTTGTGAATTAGGCTCTCAAATGGTTCTCCATTCCTGCTTGCAGTTTCAAAATTCACTCTCTTAAATGATGGTTCTGCGTTTTGATACTCCAACCAATGGATTTCCACACCCCAATTGTCTTCAATCGCTTTTACAAATCTAATCGTTTCTTCTACTTCTTTGCCTGTGTTTGCAAAACAGACAATGGCCTCCCCTGGCAAGCTCATCTGGTGAGCTTCCAAAATCCTGTAAAGCATATAAGCCGATGTGCGCCCACCTGAAAAACTGATGCAAGTTGGCTCATTTATCAGAAATGGATTCATTATGCTCTTTCATGGTTTTGATTAAGTCCTGGGTTATCCCTCTCCACAAATGGGTAGAACAACTCTCTAATTCCTTGGCCCTGTGCCATGCTTGTGCTTTCCAGCCAGGTTGTTTTGCAAGGTGTACAAGCCATTCCAATGTCTCCTGATACAAGTAAGGCTCTGTTGACAATGTACTGCGGGACGGCAAGTCCTTGTTTTTGTTGTTCAAGGATTTCATGGGCTTGGGTCTTGTTCATGTTATTTCTTCTATATAAGGAAATTTCAATGCTCTTGCATAGAAATGTGCCCGTTCATAAGCATCATCACCACCAAATAATTTTTCATAATTCCAACCGAAAGACCACCATTGTTTGCTTTCAACATACCAAAATTTATCTGGCCCAAAACGCAGTCGTACTCTAATGCTTGATTCTTGTTCTCTTTCCTTAAGCAAAATAAGTGGTTCGTATTTATTCATTCTGTCACCATCTTTTCTTTGAAGGCTTCGTAATAATCACCTCGTTCCATCAATGTGGTCAAAACATGACCATTTCCAACTGTTTGTTGATCCATGATGAAATCTGCATATTGGCTATCTAACTGATAACCGTCCATTGCTTGCTCGAATTGTTGCTCTGTCATGTTACTTTTCCTTTCAACGCATTTCTGATTTGTGCCATGATTTCTGGCGGTGGTGGGCCTGTATGCTTTCTGTCTTCATCCAGCTTGAGTAAAGCAGGATCACGGCCTTGAACGGGTGCAACAGATACCCTCGCCATGTCGCCAAAGGTGGGCTTTGGTAAAACCCACTCAGCTTTGAAACCTTGCCAATTTCTTACAACTACTTCCTTCAAGGCATCTTCAAGGCTAAACCCAGCCTTGTCAGCTTCCTTTTGGATTCCATCAATCACCAACTGGGTGACCTGGGCTTTCTTTGACTTTCGATGATT
>Ga0315906_10001817_pt1 | contig 30924 bp, 39 predicted proteins | sample LakEriMetagenome_4_FD_203526 | JGI IMG/M metagenome (GOLD analysis project Ga0315906, IMG submission 203526) | Freshwater fungal communities from buoy surface, Lake Erie, Ohio, United States - Buoy 2 MA122 | ecosystem: Environmental > Aquatic > Freshwater > Lake > Lake biofilm | place: USA...
ACACTGGTTCCGCTACCTCCTACCAAAGCAGCTGCGCTACCTATTCGCTGAGTCCAAGATGGATGCTGGCAAGGATGATGAAATTCTCATGTGCCTGAAGTGGATGATTCTCGATGACGAGTATGGTGGTAAGTCCAAAAAAGAAGAGAAGCGACTAAAAGAACTTACCTCCAAGGAGTTCATCAACGTGCGTGAGCCTTATGGCCGTGTGTCCGTTGACCTTCGCCGCTTGGCAGTCTTTTGCGGTACATCGAACGAAACGCAGATACTCAACGATCCCACTGGCAACCGCCGACAGCTGCCGATTCACATCCTTGATATCGATCAGGAGCAGTACAACAAATGTGACAAGGTTGGCCTATGGCGTGAGCTGTATGCCATGTATTGTGCCGGATGGGATTACACCATACTGCGCGAAGATATCATTGCGCTTAATGAGTCAACCATGACCTTTAAGCACTCGACTCCAGAAGAGGACCTCATCCACAAGAAGCTCATGCCTGGAAGCGCGACATCGTATGGCGAGTGGTTATCGCTCACCGAGATTCAACAGTGCTTGTTGGTGGAGACTAAGCTTAACTTCCTCAACCTGCAACGTATCGGCTCGATACTCACTGCGTTAGGTTATCAGAAGGACCGTAAGCGCAAGGGCTCATCAATCGTCACAATGTACTATGTCAGCCGGAATCCGATGTAATTTGTTGCAGCTTGTTGCACCTTTGTTTTTTGAAGTTGCAACATCTCAAAGCTACTCGTACCAACGGCTTCAGCGATTTGTTGCAACTTACACCCTTTTTTCTATTAAATAACAATATATATATGCACACACACACACACACACACACACACACACATAGTATATATGGAGGCACTTTTTTGTTGCAGGCTGCAACAAATGGCTGTAAGCCTTGGCACGATTGGGATATAGCCGATTTTTGGCTGTACATCTTGTGTTGCACCATTAGCAAGCTGCAACAATTATGAGTGAGGTAAAAGCACAGGCGAAGGCATTCACAAACCTCTGGAATGCCCGTCCTGACTTGCGTGGAAGAGTTTTCGCCATCAACAACAACAGCGTGAACGGCATCAAGGGAGCAATGAACAAAGCGATGGGAGTTGTGCCAGGTGTTGCCGACATGTGCTTCTTGAAGCCTGAAGGTCGGACTTGTTGGATCGAATGGAAGACCGAAATTGGAAAGCAGTCACCGCATCAGATAAACTTCCAACGGCTCTGCTTATCGCTTGGCCATGAGTACCACATCGTGCGCAATGAACAAGAATTTTTAACAATCATAAATTCATGACACCATACGAGACAGTGGTCCACTACATGACCAAGAAGCTACCAGACGAATGCACGATTGTGGATGGGCCGATTACTTACAACTCAACACAGCAATCTCATCAGGCTCTTGCCAGGTATCTAACCACAGCCAAAGAAGGCACACCAGTGCATCGCACCTATGCGATCAAAGCATTCGATTGGTTGAAACTTCTGAAGAAACACAACATAAATTTGCAAGACACAAACAAATAAATATCTTTGCACAATGAACAAAGCAAAACAAGGTGGAAGGAGACCAGGTGCCGGGCGCAAGTCGATGTACGGCGAAGCTATGACCACGATATCCTTCCGAGTTCCAAAGTCAGTAAAAGAGAACGTGCGACAAATGATTCGCAGTTATCTTAAAACTTTAAAAATCGAAAACAAAAAACATAATCCGGAATACGGATGTTAAATACAAAAAACATGACAGCATATCAGAAATTCAGAACAGACCTTTGCCTGAAGTATTTCGGCATTGATGAAGAAATTTGCCCACACCCTAACTTTGTCGCATTCATCCGCGAGATGGAATGGGCACCAAAGAAGGAGTCCGATGACTATGACGAAGAGCGAGAACTGGATGCCATCGACCGAGATTGTGAACGCTATCACTCGCGCAAAGATGATTAATCAAACCACAAGACTCAGAGCCGGCGTATTCGTTGACTCTGAGTACATGCGTGAGCACTGTTACTTTGGCTACCTTACGCATCCAGCACTTGAGTATGACATCGCTGTTGCCATCACCATTGATGATGTGCGCAAGTTCAGCAAGATCAACAAGCTTGTGCTAAGCAAAGAGGGCGATGTTGAATATCGCTTTGGCATACTTACACCAACAGCTGATAAGAGCGGCGTGCCTGGCTATTCTGCCAAGTGCTTCATCGATGGCAAGCTGCATGAATTCTTCATCTACCAATCGCAGTATGAGGATATCGTTGAGCGAGGCTTCAGCATCAACATAACGGTCGAAGGTAAGTTATACGAAAATTTACTAAATTTGTAGCATGCCACTATTCCAAGGAGACAGTCAGGAGATCATTCAGATGAACATCCGCAAGCTAATTGGCGAAGGATACTCACCTGAACAGGCCACTGCGATTGCTTATGCAGAGGCTGAGAAGTACAGAGCAAGGCGAAGACGCTAACATCGTTAAAACATCGTAAACCATGAGAGAAGGCAGAAACGGAGGCAAGCTCAGAACTGGAGGCACAGGCGCAGGGGGCCGACCGCCCAAGCTTCCGGACTTGCACATCTTGCTGGCCAACGTGCTTGGCAAGGAGAACAAGGACGGCTTGACGGCAGCGGAGGAGATACTGCTCGCCCTGCACGCCAAGGCAAAGAAGGGCGATACCAGGGCTGCAGAGTTGCTGCTTGACCGAGGCTACGGCAAGCCGAAGCAGACAAGCGAGACCACGCTCAAGACCACCGAGCCGTTGGTCATCATCAAGACCAAGGAGGACAATGCTTAAGGCGATTGGCATCGGAGTGCTGCTCACGCTGTTCACGGTTGCAGTTGCGTATGGCCTATGGCTTGTGATTCGCAATATCATAGACTGCTTGCCTGATCCGAATGATGAGGAGGAATGATGAACTTCGAGCTCACTGCAAGGCAGTCAACAGCATTCGAGGCAATTGAGTCAGGTGCCTATCGTGTCATCGTGTTCGGCGGCGCGATAAGGGGCGGCAAGACTTACTGGCTGCTTCTGACTCTCAGCTACCTTGCGCTGCAATATCCGCGCAGCCGCTGGGTTATTATTCGCCGCAGCTTGCCGGACCTCAAGCGCACAACCTTCCCAAGCTTCAGCTCCATCCTTAACGACGGAATCAACAACTACGTGGAGAGTTGGAACCGAGACACGCAAGTGGTGACCTTCATCAACGGCAGCGAGCTGCTGTTCATGGCCGAGAGTTACGATGATGACAAGGACCTCAACCGCTTCAAGGGGCTTGAGGTGAACGGCGCAGGGCTTGATGAGGTGAACGAGCTGCAAGAGCAGACGTTCTACAAGGTCCAAGAGCGCATCGGAAGTTGGAACAAAGCCGAAGGCAGGCCACCGATTGTCTGCTTGGCAACGTGTAACCCAGCCAACAACTGGGTGAAGAGCATCATCTACGAGCGATTCAAGGAGGGCACGCTGCCGGAGAAGTGGACATTCATACCATCCAAGATCACCGACAATCCGCACATCCCTGCCGAGTACCTGGAGAGCTTGAAGGAACTGCCGCCGGTCCAGTATGCAAGGTTCGTTGAGGGTGATTGGGATGTCATGGATGATGTGGCCAATCCGTTCCTGTACGAGTGGGCCGATGAGAAGCACATCGATGACAGCGTGCAGCTCAATCGCAACGTGCCGGTGCATGTGTCTGTCGATTTCAACATCAATCCGCTTTGCGCCTTGGTGATTCAGCACGTTGGAAGAGGCGCGGTGGTAGTGGATGAGATCAAGATTGAGAAGGGCAGCGTGGATGCGTTCTGCGATGCCGTGCTTGCGCTTGGCGTGCCGATGGGCCTGATCAGGATCACTGGCGATGCGATGGGCAAAGGTGGCACGGTGCAGCAGCGTGATAACTCAAGTGCATACACGCAGATCAAGAGACGGCTCGGCTTGACCGATAGCCAGTTTCTGATTCCGGCCAATCCAACGCACTACAACAGCAGAATCGATTGCAATGCTGCGCTGCGCAAGCTTGACATCCGTGTCAACTCCAAGCGGTGCAAGGGATTCGTGTTCGATGCGAAGCAAGTGCAGTGCGATGCCAATGGGAGCATCATGAAGTCGAATCGAAAAAACATTGCCGAGCGTGCTGACTTTTTAGATTGTTTTCGTTACTTTGTGAACGCAATCCTAAAGCGTTATCTATGAGCGTATGTACTCCTTGCTTTGATTCGGGCATCAGCGTGGCAGCTTGCCATGCAGGCATAAGCTTCGGCTTGGTCACACCTGAGACTGAATACACTGTGACCATCACGCACAACGCGACCAAGCGAGTGCAGACCTTCACTGCGACATCGGACATTGATGGCATCATCACTATCCAGGGCGCAAAGGTTGATGCGTTGCAAGGCTACACGATTGGATTGAACTGCGACCAGTTCAGCATCTGCGATGTGCTGTATGACTGCATCAGCTTCAGCGTGGTGAACATGGACGTTGACGAACCTCAAACCATAAACTTACTCGAATGCTTAGAGTGCTAAAGAACATCGCGCACGGCTGGGCGTTGTGGGCGTTTGACACCAAGGAGAGCCGCGAGGTATCCAAGCCTCGGATGGCGATATGCAAAGAATGTCCGTATCGCATCAAGGCAACCAACACATGCCGGGAGTGTGGCTGCTTCCTTCCGGCAAAGACTCGATTGACTGATGAAGCCTGCCCGTTGTTACGCTGGTAGTATGCTCACCGGATTCATCATTGTCGAAGCCTTGCAGCACAGTGATGAGGTTGACAAGCTGCTCGAGAAGGAAGAGCAGTGGATTGATGTCCTGATCAACACGCATGACATAAGCACGGTGTACGAAGATGAAGAGGCAGAGCGTTGCTTCATCACGTTTCTGAGCACCGACAAAGAGATCACCACGAAAAACACCCTCGATGAAATTATTCAAAAGATCCGCAGAGCGACTGCGCTCAATTTTTACACGCAGTAAGCAGACAAAGCCACTGAGGCCAATGGTTGAGCTGTTCAAGCATGAGGGCCATACCTACTATCGATTCCCAAAAGAATTGAATCTACCGCTTGAAAGGTTCAGCATGTCGATGGCTCTGATGGAGCGCATCAGCTCTGGGCTGTCAGGTGCAGAGATGGAGCGCATACTTGCAGGGATGGAGAAGGCACTGAGTGCAGGCTTGAGCAACCCAAAGAACGCGGCGGTTGTGGCTGGATATATCCATGTGATCCGCGAGAGGCAAGACACGGTGATACATCGCGACTTGCTGCTCAACCTTGCAGCGACTTGGGTGGTGCGAGGCGATGAGGACCCAGCCGTTGTTGATCCTACTATCCACCAGCAGAAACTTGAATTATTCGAAGGGATGTGCAAGGAGGCTTCCCATGATTTTTTTACTCGCTTGGATATCGCTCCGCTGATGCCCTTACTAACTATGTCTCCCAAAGACTTTCAGATATTGTGGGAGTACAACGTGGAGGAGCAGCGAAAGCTGACACAAGCGCTCAAGCATTTAACTACTCACCTGGATACAGGGCGAAAAAAGTAGTCGATGACTTACGCAATCAGGTTATGAACTTGACCGATGGCAACATCGTTGAGTTCAATACACTAATGGCCTCCGATATTTCAACTTATTTGCTTAAATTTGAGCTGTTCATAAAGCAGCAAAAAAATGGCAGCAAAGGTTGAGATTATTTATGAGGCCGAAGCCTCGAGCCTCAAGGCAACGGTCAATGAAGTGATCAAGGCTAACGATGCCATTGTTGCTGACACCAAGGAGACAACAAAAGAAGTTGGAGACGAATTTAAGAAGATGGGTGCGGCTGGTGCTGCCGCCTTTGGTGGCACGCAAGTCAAGGCGGCACTCGACCAGCTAAACAAAGAATCCGACAAGCTCACTGCTAACCTGAAGGAATTGCAGAAGGAGCAGCTTTCATTGATTGCTTCCGGCAACAAGGTGAGCAAGGCTTATCAGGATAACGCCAAGGCGCAGGCTGCGCTGAAGAGTCAAATCACGCAAGTGAATGCGGAGCAGGCCGAATTGAATCGCACCTTTGGCCAGACTGAAGAGAAGCAGAAGACATTGACTGGCCAGCTACGCGGACTCAAGCAAGAACTTGCGTTGTTGGAAGAGCAGGGCAAAGAGAACACGGATGAGTTCAATAAGTTGCTGTTCGCAGCGGCAAAGCTTGAGGACCAGATTGGAGATACCAGGGAGCGAGTGCGCGTGCTGGCATCTGACACGTTTAAGTTCGATGCGGCGGTAGGCGCAACGCAAGCACTGGCATCAGGCTTTGAGGTGGCGCAAGGTGCGGCTGCTTTGTTTGGTTCTGAGGGCAAGGAGTTGCAGGAGGTGATTGCCAAGACCACAGCTGTGACTGCCATCGCTAACGGCGTGAATGAATTGGCGAATCAGATCACTGGGCAAGGTCCGCTTAAGCTTGCGCTGTATGCTGCCGGGCAGAAGGCAGTCGCTGTTGCCACTGCCATCAGCACTGGAGCAATCAGCGCATTCAGAGTGGCGTTGGCTGCGACTGGCATCGGCTTGTTTATCACCGGCGTTGCAATATTGGTGGATAGGCTTCGAGATGCAGCAGCGAATCAGGCATCGTTTAATCGAGCGCTTGAGCTATCCAAGCAAGCGGCTGAGGGATCTCGCAAGGCGATTCAGGAGTTGCAGAACTTACAGCTCGATTCGGCCACAAGGATAAAGATTGCAACTGGTCAGCTTACGCAAGCCGAGGCCGACAGGCAGCAAGTGCTAAAAGAAACTCAAAAAACTGTTCAAGACAATATAAATATTGAGATTGGAGCGCAAACCAAATCGGTGCTTGAGCAGAAGCGATTGTCAAAAGAACTTGCTGAATCAAGACAAGCAGATGCAAGAGCTGCGGCTCGTACTGGTGAAGTTGTTGCAAGTGCTGAGACTAAAAGACTTCAAGCACAAATCGCCACAACTGAATCAAACATTAAAGCAAGTCAGGACAGAGTCATTGCTCTTAGAATACAACAAAACACAGCCATCGCTGGCATCAATCAAGCCTTCGCAAGTGAAGAGCAGGCTCAGCGCGATGCTGATGCCAAGAAGGCAGCGGAGGATAGAGCAAAAGCGGCAGAGGAAGCAGCAAAGCGCGAACTTGAAATAAGAGATGAGGCACGCAAGAAGTTGGCAGAACTTGAGCTTCAGGCACTGGCAACGCAGCTTGATGAGCGCGAAAAAGTTTTGGCCGAAAGCAATACCAAGATTCAAGAGCTTGAGCAGGCATTTATTGATTCGAAGTTTAAGGCTGGAAGCGATGAAGAAAAGAAATTGCAAAATGCAATTGCTACAATTAAAGAAGATGCTACAAAGCAAATTGCCGACATCGACAAAAAGGCACTTGAGGATAAGGCTGCAAAAGAAAAAGAAGCTGCTGAGAAGTTAGCTCAAGAAACATTGCGCATCAAGGTTCAAGGCGTGAATGATGAAATCAGCTTATTGAAAGCGGCAGAGACTAACGAAGGTTCAACACTTGAGCGGCGCATCAAGCTGATAGAGTTGGATGGAAAGAAGCGAATCGCTGAAGCCGAAAACAATGCAGCAGCAATCGAATTGATTAATGCTGAAACCCAAGCCGCCATCCGCGAAGAGCAGAAGAAGACGGCAGATGAGGCGGTGGATCAGGCTTTGGAGATTGCGCAAGCCACCGCCGATTTATTCGGTAGTATAATTGAGTTGCAAGGCATACAATCGCAAAAGCGAATCGAGGAAATTAACGCCGCATCGGAAGCCGAGAAGTTGGCTATTGAACAAAGTACATTAAACGAAGCGCAGAAGCAGCGCAAGCTTGAAGCATTGCAATTAAGGACGGCGCAAAAGGTCGCAGCCGAAAAGCGCAAGCAAGCGGTCGCAGAAAAGGCGGCGGCAATATTCGAAGCAACGATAGGCACAGCCGTAGCCGTAGCAAAAGCACCCGACCCAGTTCAAAAGGCTATTGCCCTCGCCGCTGGTTTGGCTCAAATTGCTATTATCGCAGCCACGCCAATCCCTAAATTTAAGAAGGGTGGTCCAGTTGGAGGCAGAAGCCATGAGGCCGGAGGCACATTGATTGAAGCAGAGCGCGGCGAGTTCGTGGTAAACAAGACATCGACCTCACGCCATCGCACTGAGTTGGATGCGCTTAATACATCCAGTGCAGCATTCAGGAAGCTAATAGACCAGCGATACGTTCGCCCAGCGATCTTGAGCTATGCTAACAAGCGCAAGGACGGCATCACAGTCAACGCATCACTAAACAGCAAGAGCATGGAGCGCAAGCTTGATAAGCTTAATCGCACGATGGCGGCAAAGAATACAGTAATAAACATTAACGGCTTTGATTCAAGATATTCATGGCAGCAGAATTAAAGTTCCTTATCGACAATGTTGACCGAGGTCAGCCACTGAATCCGGAGGACTTTGGCATCACGATAAATGAGGACAGTACAATCGGCGCTCGCATTGTCTCGTTTGATAGTGAGCTGATATTTGGCGGTGATGTATTTACCTACTTGTACAACAAGCTTGCGACATCGGGCTACTGCGAATTGGTTCGAGTATCGGTGCAATATCTTTGCAATTCCGGCACATGGGAGAAGCTTGTCGATGGGTACATCATTGTCACTGAATCCAACTTTGTGCTGGACAGATGCCAAGTGAAGACCAAGGTTTATGATGAGACATTCAGTACCAAGATAAACAACAACAAGAATATTCCATTTTCGTTGCGTTTAACAACCTCAAAGAATGGCACGCAGATAACACCACCAACGGCTGTGCCTCTTTACGTGTTTAATCCTGGCGTAATCATTTACCCCAACCCTGCTTATGCTTACACGGTTTACGACACGTTCGCGCATTTGGTAACATGCATGAGCGATGGCTTAATCGATTTTGATTCAAACTTCTTTGCGGCAAGTTATCCTCAAGCCGATGTGGCATTCTATACGAATGGCCAATCGATAAGGACAAAAAGCAATGTTGAGATTTTAGCCAATTTTCAGGACTTGTATTTAGCAATGAAGTCAAAGCTCAATCTTGGTATGGGCTTCGAGAAGCAAGCCAATGGAAGGCCATTGTTGCGCATTGAGCCAATTGCATACTTCCAGCAGAGCACTGCATCGGCAAGCTTATATGACCAGCCTGATATTGAGATGAGATTTGATACAAGTAGTCTTTATCAAGCGGCTGAATTTGGCAATGAATTATATTTAGAAGTAGGCCAATGTAATAACGGAGATACGCTGTGCGAGTTTACTCAAACTCCATTCAGAGGATTTAGGACCGAGACATTTGGATTCGTTGGCGAATGCAACACCAGCAATATATTAAATATTAAAACAAGCGAAATAATATTTGATACCAACCTAATTCAGGATATTGTTGTATTTGATAACACTGGTTATGAAACTAACGGCGTAATTATTCAATCCAACTGGACTGGAAGCCAAGCGCCTAACACGGCAACGGCTAACGGGTACGACCCTTATTTAGTTGGCAATACTATTTACAATGGATCATATCGAAATGAGGTTGTATCGGCTAATTGGTTAAGTGGCTACCCAAATTCGTTGCTATCTTTTTTTGAAGGCTTTAGCCCTGTAACCGCAACGGGCACATTAAGGTTTGATGCAACGCTTGCTAATGAAATATTAAATAGGTTGAGCGTAGTAAATGCGCCCACATTAAACACGGTTTCGGGTATGCTTGCGCACTATTTTATTTGGCTCGACCCAGTTGTTAACCCGAATAATTTTACGCAGCCCGTACCAAATACATACGAGTATTATATCGTATCGAACCCCGGTATTTATACCGTTAACGCAGGGCTTGTACTTGGTGAATATTTAGACCCTACAACATTTACGCCTATAACATTTGCAGCAGGTCGAGGTATTTCATTAATGGTAAAGCGATTCGATAGCGGTTTGAATCTTTTAGAAACTCGAACAATCGGTGGTAATGACCCCGCAAACCCCGGTCAGCCTGCTTGGTATGAAATAAACAATCAAATATTTATTTGTGAGGCTGGCGATTATTTGGCAATCGATATAGGTGTACAGGCAACCGCAACCGCACCATTTCCAAATGTATTACAACCTTTCTTACGATTCGGTAGTGGTTTTCAAAACACTACGCTACCATCTGCATTTTCTTATTTCTCGGTACTTGGCGAACCATTTACACCGCAAACGCTGGAGCCAGTGAACATCGATGATGTGCAGGCCTACCTCTACAAGTTCAACAGGCCGCTAACGATGGCGGAGATTAACGCCATCACATCAGAGACATCCAAGCCGATACTACTCGGCAGGCGAGACGATGCGCTGGCTGTGGTGCCGACCTACATCAAGACTATCAACATTGAATCCGTAATGCGCAAGGGCGCACAATTCGAACTACGATCCAACAAGTTACTGCCATGAGCTACACCTCGATACCAAACCAACCAATCATATTCAACAGCCAACTGCCTGAAGCCTGCGAGGGCTGTGGCTCGGAGTTCGCGCAGCTCGCGGATTACAACGATCAGCTCTTCTGGCAGCTTGAGGCTGGGCGTTGCGGATATGTGCGGTTCAATGAGTATGCGGCGGTGAATGATGTCAGTGTCGATGGCTTCAACATTACCTTCCCGACAAACTTGGATGACTCCGCTGGTGCTTTGATATCTTACTACAAGTTCATTAATTGCTTGGAGTTTAAGGTGACCATCACCATCGATGCGAATCCAATCGGCACATTGCAGATTAGTCTTGCCAATGGTACGATGGTGGAGGTTAGCGCACCAGGCACGCATGAGATATATCTCAAGCTGAACGATATTCCAACCAACACGAACAGCAGTGTGCTGTTGCTTGGTATCGTGGCTAAGCCAGGAGACAACTTCGAGGGCAGTGTCACCTTGGTTGACTTTCAGCCGTACTGCTCGGGCGCATTGTTCGCTGGCTTGGTGGATGCCACAACGCTGACAGTGGTGGAGCGATTGGATCCGGTGCTAACTGTCAAGGACCAATACCTCACAGCAGCGATTGCCTTGGCTGATTATGAGATTGAGCCCGGCTGCTATCGCTTAGCGATTGCGGACTTCTGCACCAACACTTGTGGCCAGTATTACATGTACAATCCGTACTTCAATGATTGGGGTGGCTGCATCGATTGCCCTCCGCTTGGCTGGGATAACGTGACGGTAGTGGGGGCTGATACGTGGAGCGTTGGCAATGGTGAGGCAACAATCACATTGACCAACAGCGGAGACATCACAATCCTTGAATCGATTGTTGAGGTGTGTGAAGATGTAGAGTATAGCATCACCATCGTGGTTGACAGCATCACCGATGTCACGCTGCGCTTGTGGATTGATAACACGCAATATCTTGCATCCATAACATCGGCAGGCACATACACTGCCAACATCACTCCGACAAGCACAGGCAAGATATCGCTGCGTGCTACGGCAACCAATGCAGGCGGTACGGTTACAGTTAGCCAAGTGCAGCTGAGAGCCTACAAGGAGCACGCGATTTATGACATGTACAGCGACCTCATCCAGATTGGTGACTTCAGCGATGACTGCCGCTTCTTCAAGATTGAAGGTTGCAATGGCGAGAACCAGTTCGGCTTTGGCTTTTATGGCACTTCGTTCTTCCCAGGTATCCGACTTGAGGGCAGAAGATTCCAGCCGCAATATGACACCGACAGCGACTTGTTCAGATACGCATCGGGCAAATGGACGGCGAGCTTTGTGGACCGCCGCAAGAAGTTAAGCTATCACTTCGGTCGCTTGCCTGAGTACGTGCTCGACTTCCTTTCGCTGGTATTCTACTTCGACAATTGCTACGTGAACGGCGAGCTCTCATTCCCTGCGGACAATGAGTTCCCTACCATCGAGTATGACAATGCCGATGACCTTGGCAGCTTGACAATCGAGCTATACAAGAAGAAGGATAAGGTCCGCAAGACCGTATGCGTAGGCGTGGATGCTGACTGCTTGCCATCAATTCTTGACAATGCTGATGAGCCATTTATTCTCACGCAGGACAACGAGCGCATCACAACGCAGAACCTTGTGAATCTTTATCAGGAATAATTTGTATCTTTGCACTACATCATAGACACGTAGGGGTTGATGCCGTCCTATTGAACAGGCTGATTCTAACAATTCTAATCTCTACTACTATGGCTTGTGTAAGCTACTGCGATTCATCGCTACTTGACCACAACTTAGTAAACTGCAACGAATACAAGCTCGGCGGCGTATCAGCTATCTTGGTTGGTGCCTGTGGAACAGAACTTGTGGATCCTTCTGACAGCGTTGAAGTGGATGCCTTAATCACGGCAGGCACTGCAAAGCTCATCGAGGACATCCGCTTCGCTCTGCCTGCTGGCTCACCGGTAACGGTTGATTCACCGATTGGCTGCGGTACTCCAATTCGTATTAACGAAGACCGTACTGCTACCCTCTTTGATGCAAACGTAACTGATGAGAACAATACCTTCTGGAATGATGTAAACAACCGCCGTATCGCGTGGGTACTTGCCTACATGTGCGACAGCGGAAAGGTGATTTACATCAACCCTCCGGTGGGTATTACTACCTCAGCGAACTTCATCTTGCCTGAGCAGAACAATGAGTTGCAGCGTTACGAAGTAACGTTCTCATGGCGCGATAAGAACATCCCAGCACAATATGATGCCCCTGCTGGTATCTTTGGTTAATGGATAGTTCTGCCAACAAAGAAAGCCAAGGCACTACCTCGCAAGGGGTGGTGCTTGTGGCATTTGGCAAGCCGCAATACTATTGGGCTGCCTATAACCTTGCTTATTCGATTAAGCGATTTAATGCCGCACTGCCTATCGCGTTGGTTTGCGATAGTAGCGAGCGTGCTGTGTATCATTGCCACGAGCTGGGCCAATGCATCGACACGTTTGTCGAGCTACCCGAGCAGCATATTTACACGAATAAGAAATTGGATCCAGGCAAGGCGAAGGTGCTTTTGTTCGATTACTTGCCGTTTCACTACAACCTATACCTCGATGTTGATGCAGTCTGCTTGAAGGACTTGCAGCCTCTCATCGACCAGCTAATTGCCAACGATGCCAAGTATGCCACGCGAGTTGTTGGCGAGCACACCATTGACCAAGGCAGAGACTTCAAAGAGATGCAATGGGCTTGGGCTGATTCACTATGGCAACACTTCGGCTTAACAAAGACCGACAAGATTTACGCAATCAACAGCAGCATCCAGTTCATCGAGAAGTGCGATGAGGCAGAGGCTATATTCAGAACGGCTGCCGATTTGTACCTCAACAATCCGCTTCCGCTTGCCAAGCTTCGCATGAAGTGGGGCGGTGGTCAGCCTGATGAACTTTACTTCAACGTGTCATTTGGTAAGAATAACTTCAAGCCATATGAGATTGATGTGGTATGCTTCCAGATGAACAGAGAGTTCACATACGAACAGATTGAAGAACGCTTCTACCTGATGAGCTACTACGGCGGCAAGGGATTCACGCCGACCTTCTACATTGACTGGCTTGACCGAAAGCTCAAAGCATGGATGCAAGCCGATGGCAAGCAGCATAAATACTTTATCCACCGAATAACAGACCACAAACATGCAGACCCAAAGCGATAAACCAAAGAAAGCCGGAAGGCCTAAGAAAGCAACGGCATCAGTCCAAACAGGACATCCTTGGGAGTCCGAAAGCGAACTTGGCAATGCCATTGCAGCCATCATCAAGATGAGCGGCATCAAAAGAGTATTGGAGCTCGGCACACTAACAGGCAAGACAACGACTGCATTGATTGAGGCTTTGCCATCTGATGGAAGCCTGACAACTGTTGATATTAAAGACCTAAGAGCTGATGCCTTCAAAGATATTTGCGAAAGTGATAGCCGTGTAAAGTACATAAATGGGGATTCAATTCAGACTTGCCAAAAGTTAAAAGGCAATCTTTATGATTTGATATTTGTGGACACGGTCCACGAATGGTCTTATGCTTTGCCTGAGTTCAAGGCCATTGAGTCTCTAATGGATAAGGGCTGCATACTTGCATACCATGACTCAATAAGCTTCGAAGGCATTGCAAGACTTATGCGCTACGCACAAAGCTATAAGTACAATGCAATCACATTTAACACTCCAAACGCAAACGGCTTGACGCTATTGCAGAGATGAGCATACAAGTAAACATAGCAGTGCAGCGCAATCGCATATATGTGGTCAGAGAGCTTGTGTCAGCTTTAGAGAAGCAAACCATAAGACCTGATGCCGTAGTGCTAATCTTGCAAGGCTGCAAGCTTGAGATTAAAAGCTCGCTACCTATTACAATTATCGAGAATGAAACTAACAAAGGAGCATCTCAGCGGTTTATGTACTTGGGAAAAAGAATTAACTTAATCATTGATGATGATTTTGTTGTGTCAAAAGATTACATAAGTACAGCATTAAAAGGACTTGAACGCCATCCCAATGAAGTGTGCTCATTTTGGGGCTTTGATTATTTGAATCAAGAGAATTACTTTAATTCATGGAATGATATTGAGTGCTGGGATGATTATAATCAGGACACTCAATGCAAGCGCATTGGTTGCGGCTTATCAATATTTGATGAATCACATGTAAATCTTGGAGCTATAAATTGGCAATTCGAAAACTACAATGACATGCAGCTTGCTGCTTATGCTGCTAACAAAGGATTAGAGCTTTGGAAAATAGCTCATCCAAAAGGAATCGCAATTCATAACGGTACAGCATACGTTCAATCTTCTGCATTGTGGAAGAATGAAAAGAATAATAGTAATTTTTTGCAATCTCAACATCAACAAATCTATGAACTCAATCAACTTATGCCGCTCTAAATCTTGCGGCTCGCACATCATCGTACAACCAACCACCAAAGCAGTTGCATAATGGCACTAACAATACAGGATATTGACAAGGTAGTAAATAGGTTCGCTGCTCTCCACAAAGGCTGGGAGAGTGCTGCCATGAAGAGCCCTATCAATCCAATCACAAAGGAGCGAACTGGCGTGAGTCAGTATCCAGAGTATTGGCCGGGGTACAACTATGCCGCTAAGATGTATGACAGCATCTTGCCGCACACCCGGCCTGACATTTACCCGGCGCACTTGTTAAGTGTAAGAGCCCCGAATCAGACCGACCAACAGGCTGAGTACATCAAAGCCAACTACAAGCCCACAACCTTGAGCGTGTTTGAGGACTTTAAGGCCACGATAAGCCGAGCCTTTGCCGATCAGAACTGGTCCATCCGATACAGCCCCGAGCTTGAGCCAATCTTTGGAGAGGACACGTTCCAGCGTTATGTCAACAACGAGATTGATAAGTTCGGCTCATTGGAGATGTTCGTCAAGACGATGCTTCCAACATTGAAGCTTATCGACCCGAATGGCATCATCGCAATCGAGCCCGAAGATATCGACACAATTGAGACCGAGGAAGGCGAAGAGATTGTCAGCAATGAGCTGATTGAACCGATGCCTGAATACTACTCATGCAAGAGCATTGTCGGGCAGAAGTATGGCGAGTATTACCTTGTCATCACTGATGATCGCAGCGAGGTAAAGGTTGGCACCAAGACCGAGAAGACAGGGCTTGTGCTTGAGCTTTACGATGATATGAATATTTGGAAGATTTACCAGGTCGGTAAGCGTTCAGACTACACCTTCAGTGAGCCTGTGCTTTACTTCGCCCACAATCTTGGATATGTGCCATGCCACAAGCTTGAAGGGATGCCTCAGATGGTTAACGGCGAGATTGCATTCCAGTCTCCGTTCATCACGGCTGTGCCTCTATTGGACCAAGTTATTCTCGATGAGTCTTATCTGCAAATCAGCAAGGCCACAAGTGCGTTCCCTTTTATGGTTGCGCTTGGCGAGATTTGCGAGTTCATGGATCGCGAAGGTAACAAGTGTCAGGATGGGCGCATCTTCGATCCTATCAATGGAGGATATCGCACATGCCAAAGCTGTAATGGCTCAGGCGTGAAGTCTCGATTCTCGCCTACTGGCATGCTCTTGATTAAGCCTAAGACATCACTAAGCGAAGGAGACAGTGCGCTGTCAGGTGAATATCTCAAGTTCGTTAGTCCTCCGATGGACACATTGAACTTCTTGCGCACCGAGATTGAGCAGCAGATGGCCAAGGCTCGCAGAATATTGCATCTGCCTTCATCAGACGAAAGCGGAACCATTGGCGAGGCTTCGACTGCAACAGGCTCATTGAATAAGCTACGTGCGCTCTATGCCTTCATTAAGCCTATCTCTGACCAGCTCTTCAACTTGTATGAGTTCTGCTTGGTGACGATGGGCCGCATGCGTTATGGTGAATTCTTTGGCGGTGTGAACTTGGTTTATCCCACATCATTCGACATATCAACTCCAAGCGACTACCTTGCAATCATAAGCGAAGGTGTTAAGGCTGGAGTGCCTCCATCGATTACCTTCAGCAACGTGTACAACTACATCCGAGCCATTCACTACACTGATGAGGAGACATCAGCGATTTACGACCTTATCATCAATGCCGATGAGTTGCTACTGATGAGCAGCGCAGATATCGCGTTGCGCGTTGCAAATGGCACAGTTGAGAAGTATCAAGATGTGATTCACCACAGCGCACCTCAGCTAATCATGGAGTTGATTCGCAACTACATCCCGACTGAAGATGCTCCAAGATTCATCGACCTTCCAATGTCGGAGCAGATTGCACAGCTTAATCGATTGGCATCCGATAAGATTGGAACGCAGCTCGATCCTATTCAACAAGCTCAACAGGACTTATTGAATGGCATCGTTTGAGCAACTGGTTAAAAAGAAGATTGCGCTGTTTGAATCCGTTCCGAAGGAATTGGAGACGGCAGCGATTAAGACACAGGCCGAGGTGTGGCGTAAGATACGCCCCATCTTGGATGAGATGGATACCGATGCAGCTGGTAACATCGAGCAGACTGAAGGAAACATCAGGCGCATTGGCGTAATCGCAGAAGAGCTCAAGAAGGTGCTTGCCGGTGCGGAATATAAGGAGGCAGTGCGTGCATTCCTTGGCTTCATCGATGAAGGTGTGCAGTTGACCAATGAGATTGCGCAGACCTTTGAAGAGGGATTCGAGCCTGAACAAGTGCAGAGACAATTGCTTCAGATATCCAAGCAGAATGCAATCAATGCCTTTTATGGCAGTGGTTTGGATGCGAGATTTACACAGCCATTCCTTGAGCAGCTCACAGCCAATGTTGCAGCAAGGGCACCGCTACGTGAAGCAGTGAACGCACTGGAGGGCTTGGTGACTGGTACCGATAAGTTAGATGGCAAGATACTCGCCAACATCAAGACAACAGCAACAACAGCGCAAGCAGTGGCAGACAGAAGCTATTCCGCTGCTGTGAATGAGACATTGGACATTCAGTGGTATGAATACCTTGGTGGGGAGATACCTACAACACGGCCCTTCTGCGAGCATCGTGAGGGTAAGATATTCCACAAGAAAGAGATTGAAGCGTGGGGCGATGGGCAGAATAGCGCAGGCATAAGAGACATTCAAGATGGCACATGGGCTGGCAGGATAGACGGCACAGATAGTAAATCAATCTTCACTTTCGTGGGTGGGTGGAATTGCAGGCACTATCTGGTGCCCGTTCCTGATCGCAAGGTGCCGGATACGGTTAAGGCGAGGGCAAGAGCCGAGGGATATATTGATTAAATAATTTTTTTACCTTTGCAAGATGAGACACTTAATACTCTCAGATGGGCGCATCATTAAGGCATCAGATATGGTGGCCGAATATCTTCTGACAAAGAAGGGCGCAAAAGAATTGACATTGCAACCAATTAACACACCTACAATATATGCCGATCAAACCGGAGGAAGCACTGGAGATAGTGAACTTCCTAAACCTAAACGAAGCCGAAAGCCTGGAGGAAGCAAAGGAGAAGTTCCAGGAGAACTGGGTAAACAGCAAGGAGCTAAACGAAAAGCTCGGAAAAATTAACGGCACCATTGCCCACGTTGCAAAGCGTGCATTTGAGCCTTTCGGTGTTACCCTAACCGAAGAGGACTTCAAAGACAAGAAAGCGCAAGATGTATTGCGCATGGCATCGGATCGTGCTCGCGAAGCTTATGAGAAACAGCAAGAAGAGTGGCAGCAACGTGCTGACAAGTCAGGCTCTGAGGAGCTTGTAAAGGAGTGGGAAAAGAAGTACAAGTCTTTGGAGAAGAAGGTGACTGACATCGACTCAGCTCGCCAAGATGCCATCAACCAATTCGAGCAGTTCAAGCAGAAGATGGCTGAAGAGCAGAAGCAGAGCAAGATCAATCACACATTCGAGAAGGAGCTGTCTGCCATCAAGCTTGATCCATCGGTGAATGAGTTCACCATCAAAGGCTTCAAGGCAACCATTGGAGAGAAATACGCAATCGACCTGGAAGATGATGGCAGTGTATATGTTAAGGACCGCAAGAGCGGAGAGCGATTGAAGTCCAAAGAGAAGGCAGGCTCATTCTTGAACTTATCCGATGTGCTGCTTCAGGAAGCATCTGCAGCAGGCATCATCCAAAAGAATCCATCAGCAGGCCAAAGAGTGCCAAGACCAGGGCAACAAATCATCCCACAGCTTGAGGCTCAGGCAGACCGTAAGATAAAAGGTATCAATCCGCGATTCTTTAGCAAATGACATTGTATCAAGCTTACGTGGTTTTGAATTATCATGCCGAATGGAGGCAAGGTAAACATGCAGAAATGGTCAAACCTGAGAGATTGACACAAGCCCTTAATATTGTTCTTGAGCATCTTCAAACTAAATTAACGCGAGAAAGCCATGCCGCAATATGAAGGATACAATGTCACCTCATCTGATAGGGTTGGCAAGAAGTATAAAGCCGTAGATGATGAAGGCAACGAGATTCATTTTGGTGCTGAAGGGTATCGGATTAAGCCAGGCACGGATGCAGGCAATTCTTACTGCGCACGTAGTGCTGGCATCCCTTCTCCGAAAGGTTCGGCTAATTGGTGGGCTCGGCAGCTTTGGAGCTGCGAAGGAAAAAAATCAGTAAGCGACAAACCTTTTTTTGGTAGAATTGAATTGCCTTAATATCTTAGCACATTCGTTCTTTATTCATACAAAAGTTTAGGCAAATTTTGGGAAGCCGGCAGCAATGTCGGCTTTTTTTATTTATCTTTGCACCATCTATGATGTAGTGAGCGCCAACTTATCGGCGCAAAGTAGGCCAAGCCCGAAGCCTTTGTAATTCGTGGCCAACTCAAAACTACATTTCAATCATGTCTATATCTCGCATTCTATCGGAGTGCCCTAATGTGCAGATGTCACTTAGTGAGCTCTTCATCGAAGTTGGTCAGCGTGAGCAACTTCCATTCCTTGAGTTCCTTCTTTCACCTGAGAACTCTAAACTTATCCGCTCTGAGGTTTCTCCAGGCGGTGGAAAATTAAAAACCGTTCAAGCTCGTTGGATTCAGCGTTTACCTGAGACCGAAGTTGAGACAGAAGGAGACATCCTTACTTGTACCTCAACCAACACTTATGGTGACAGCACTACAACTTACACTGTTGACGTGACTGATACCTACATCGCATCTCAGCTTATCAATGCTGCTGACATCGCACGTCATTGCCAGGAGAACAGCCGTTACGTACTTGAGAGCGTTATGCGCTTGATGGATGTAATCGACCGCAAGGTTGCTTCTGCTGCTGCCGTTCAAGCTGTTGCTGAGATTGGCAAGTGGGGCACTGATGTTGAAGGCTTCTACACTGTAACTGGTGACTGCTTGGAGATTGCTACAATGAACGGCACAACTGAGCCGAATCCATTCGCAATCGCTGACATTCAGCAAGCAACTCGCATGGCGAACTATCCTGGTGCTCCAGTAGCATTCGGTGGTGCTGCAATGCAGCGCTATGCTAACGCAATGGCTGCTGGCTGCTGCTCTCAGTACGGCTTAGACCTTCTTGCTATCACACAGCAGAACGGATTCGGCTTTGCTTACGATGCTCGCTTGGCTGCTGCACAAGGCGATCAGACTTCAGCATTGGTAACAACTGCCGGAGCAATCCAGTGGTTATCTTTCAACTTGGCTGATTGGAACACTGGCATCACTCCTGTGGCTGGAAGCAACTACTCTAAGACCTTGGTGTTCACACCAGCTGGAGTTCCTGTTGACCTAACCATGAAGGATGATTGCGGTAACTTGTCAATCGTGTTGACTACAACCGGTAAGATTGTAACTCTTCCGACTGACATTTACGAAGCTGCTGACAAGTTCGCTGGTGTGAACTACGTGAACTGCGTTTCTATCGTAAACCCGTAATCGGGTCGGTAGGTTTACTCTCGCAAGCCGATGAGGATTTATTGACCCAAGATGGATTAGATAATCTAACCACGCAATAAAGGGAGGGCTTCGTGCCCTCCTTTTTTTTATCTTTGTAAAAACTAAAGAGATGTGCATTGAATCACTACTCGGATTGAGAGACTGCGCTGGTGCAGAACCATCGACAGGGCTTTACATCGATGACCTCGGAATCAACCAAACATTCTTAGGCCAACTAATCACGGACCAATATCACAACGGCGTTGAGCTGTTTGAAGATAAGCGAGCCTTCGCATGGCGCAAGATTTCATCCGATGTGCTCACTAAGTTGAGCCCGATGATGAAGAGCGACACGATCATCGAGAGCAAGCGAGTTGGACAAGTTGTGTCCAATTACTCCAATGTGCAGACTGCACTCGGTGCTGGCAACTATGGTGGCATCAGATTGAAGATTGATCCTAACACGGTTGCATATCTCAACTTTTACCTGGCAGATATTAACCTGGCAATTGCAGCAACCAATACCAACGTGCCAGTGCTAATCTTCGACATGACCACAGGTAAGTTAATTGAGACTATCACGTACGCAGAGGGAGCACTTGACCAGTTCATCGGCAAGACATTCACCTCAGCAAAGCGAAAGCTTGACATCGCGATCGTGTATGAGTCAACCATGAACACGGCTAAGTTCACGCCAAAGAAGGGCGTATGCACAAGCTGTGGAGGCGGTCCTAAAGAAGCCCATATGTGTCCATTCGTTGATGCGATTGGAATCGAATTAACAACAGACGGAACCAATGTGCTGACAAGTACCTCAAGCAAGTACACCACCGGGATGAGTATCACCTACAATGTCAACTGCGACAGACAAGGCTGGCTGTGCTCAGTAGGTGGCACCATGGCCCTATCACTGGCATACGCGACGGCTGTTGAGATATACAACTATGCGCTCACGATAAGCCCGAATCAAAGGGTCAATACTGCTGTGGTGGTGAATCGTGGACAGAACAAGACGGAGTTGATGGAAGGAATCATGGCAGCACGCGACATCGCAGCGACAAGATACGGCGAAGAGCTTGGAGCGATATTGCAGAACATGAGACTGCCTGATGACAATCACTGCTGGGATTGCAAACGCAACATGAAGTACGTGACAGCCCTGCCGTAATATGCCAACGCCTGCGCAGATACAAAAGAACCTCGATGAGCTCTACAACGATTGGACTTCCAAGTTCACTGCCTTGTATGGTCCGGTGAGAGAATTGAAGCGCATCATGTTTAAGCGAATCTTTGGCACTGGCTCAAGCCGTGGAAGTAACTCAGCAGGCGAGAAGCTTCCGACTAAGCCATACAGCACGACTCCGATTTATGTGAGTCCGAGAAGCCTTACCAATGCTCCGGCAAAGTTCAAATTTGGCAAACCTCCAGAAGGTGAATCAAAAGGAAAGCCAATCAAGTCGCTGTACTTCCCTGATGGCTACGCTCAGTTAAAAAGAGAAACATCAAGGAAGCTGCCGTTGGAATTGACTGGTAAGCTCAAAGGTGGATTCTTATCTGAGGACGTAATCACAGAAGGCTTAGAGGCTTCAATTGCTGTGCCTGCATCAGAAGAAGGCAAGGTCGAAGGACTTGAAAAGAAGTACGGCCCAATCTTCGTGCCGACAGCGGAAGAGCAAGCCGAGATGCTTGAGGACCATGCGCAGCAATTAGTTGAGCAAATTATAAACGCAATGAACAAACGATGAATATACTCTCCACGATACTTGATAGACTGAACCAACGTATTGAGGTTGGCAATATCTTCGACCAGATATATGGCCTCTCCGAGCTTGTGGGCGAAGGCAATGACAAAGCTTGGGCTTTCTATATCGGCAACGGCCAAGCGATTCCTGTGACCAATTACGATGCGAAGCAGGGCACACTCTTCTGGGCCAAGCGTGGCAAGATAACAGTCAACAAGAATGAAACGCTCAGGCTTGCAGGCTGCAAGTCGATATACGAGACACGCTTCAGCATGACGGCATACGCGATGGTGCGCAAGTCTCACCTCCCTTGCGACTCTGCCGATGCACAGGATTGGGTAGCATCAAGAGTGCTGCGATTGATAAGCGGTACAGATCCACAATTCAAGACTGCCATTGGAGCAATTGCTTACGAGGTAGTGCCAAGCGGATACGCAACCGAAGCCAGGTATTTGCCAGTGAATTACGAATGGGCTGCCGTTGCGATTGATGTGGACATCAATGTAAGCACCTCATCTGAGGACGGCTGTTATGACACTTGCGCAACCGGTGACATCCCACTGCCTGACTTCGAGCCATGTGAGCCTTGCCTCACCTCGGTGGCTGTGGATGGAGTGACCATCACCGGCAACGGCACACCATCCGATCCGTTGGTTGCAATCGGCGGAGGCGGTGGCACGCCATTGCGCACACAGGAAGAAGGGGCTGATGTTAGCACCAACACCACAACATTGAACTTCACCGGCGCAGGCGTGACAGCATCGCTGACTTCGCCTGGAGTTGTTGAGGTCAATGTGCCTGGCGGTGGAGGTGGTTCTCAGGACTTGCAAGATGTAACAGACATCGGCAACAGCACAACCAATGACATTGACTTCATCGCCAACGCTGGGCTTGCATTCGATAACGGCGCACGCTTTCGCAAAGGTACAACCGATGCAGGGCTTGGAGGCGCAAAGGGCACAGCGCAACTTTGCTCGATTAGTTACGAGCTGAAATGGGAGGCAGGGCGATTGTATTACATGGAGCAAGATGGCTTCACCATTCGCGATGTAACGCACAATTTTACTTTCGTACCACAGCCAACAGATGACAGCACGAAGGGCTTTGTTGTAGGCTCGCGATGGTCGCTCGATGATGGCACGGTCTACCTTTGCAGCGATGCCACAATTGGCGCGGCTGTGTGGACTGTGGTAAGCGTTGGAGGCGTTACAGCAGTAACGGCAACCTCGCCAATATTCTCAAGCGGTGGGGCAACGCCTGACATAAGCATACAGCCAGCCAACTTGTTCGATGATGGCTACTTGACTTCTGCGGACTTTACGAGCTTCGCAGCCAAGTTTGATACGCCAACAGGCACGGCTTCGGATTATCTTGATGGTACTGGAACGCCAACGCCGTTTCCGACAATCCCTGTGCTGCCTCCCACCATTGTCGAAGATGTAACGGCAACAGCCCCGATAAGTTCAAGCGGTGGCACTACGCCCGACATTAGCATAACGCAAGCGGATAGCACAACGGATGGCTACCTTAGCTCTGCCGATTGGAATACTTTCGACGGCAAGTTCGACCAGCCAACAGGCACAAGCGCTGACTATCTCGATGGCACAGGAACGCCAACGCCGTTTCCAGCTTTGGGTATGCAAGGCGGTCAGGCAACTGGAACCGATACCTATGCCGTAAGCATTTCGGGCGTTACGGGTTACAACCTCAACGATGCCTACGCGATAGGATTCACCAACGCGAACACAGGCGCATCCACGCTAAACATCAACGGGCTTGGAGCTGTTAACATCGCAAAGAATAACACCGTGCCGATTATCGGCGGCGACATTGCAGCAAACCAGCAATTCGTTGCAATCTATGACGGCACGAACTTTCAGATACTTGGCGTTGCACCGAATCAAATGTTCGCATACATCACAAATGCGGACAGCGTAACGATTAACCGAGGGCAGCCAGTCTATGCCTTTGGAGCAACTGGTGACCGCATGACGGTGAAGCTCGCGAATAACACTACTGAGGCAACCAGCTCGAAAACGGTGGGACTTGTATTCAGTAGTTCGATTGGGCCAAATCAAAAGGGCTACATCATAACGCAGGGCGTGGTCGATGGCATCAACACTGGGATGTTTACCGCAGGCGATACGCTTTATGTAGGCAATACCGCAGGCTCACTCACCAACACGCTGCCGTTAGCGCCAAACCACTTGACACGCATCGGAATTGTTGAGCGTGCGAATGCTGGCAACGGGCAAATTTACGTCTTTGTACAAAACGGCTTCCAGCTTGACGAGCTTTCAGATGTGGACATCACAACAGTTACGCCCGTTAATAATGATTTTTTGGTTTACACTACGGGAGTTAACAACCTTTGGAAGAACCAAAGCCTCGGCACAATCTTAGGTGGCACGACATCGCAATACGTGCGCGGCGATGGTTCACTTGCCACCTTCCCGACCATACCAAGCGGCACGGTTACATCGGTAGGCTTGACAATGCCTGCGGCGTTTACAGTAAGCAATAGCCCGGTAACAGGCTCGGGCACGTTAGCGGTTACAGGAGCAGGCACAACGGCTCAGTATATCCGAGGGGATGGCACACTTGCAACATTGCCGGCTGGAGTAACGGTATGGAAAAGCGGAACAGATAGCGCATTGATTACAGGCACAACAGCGATTACGGTGGCATATACTCAACTTATTTCTGCAAATACATTTGTGGCTGGAGACATTGTTCGATTTAGTTTTCGTTCTCGCAAAAGTAGTGGGGGCGCAAACCAAACGCAACGAATCTATGTTAACACATCGGCAAACCTATCAGGAACTCCGATATTGCTGGGTAGCTTTAACGTAAACAGCGCGAACTTTCTGATGCAAAACCAATTTGAGCGCATCATTGTAATTAAAAATGCAGTAAACAATACCGAGTTTACCAATGCGCAGAGCATATCTGTACCTGATGATTTTGGAATTAATAGCACATCGACTGCCGTTATTGACTGGACTCAGAATCAGTATTTTGTTTTTACGGTATCATCAAGCTCGGCAGCCGACAATCAGTATGGCTCATACTACTTAATCGAAAAATTGTAAGATGGACAATATAACTATAAACCCGAACGAGGTGCAATTTACCTCAACCATTACAGGCAATGTGACAAACGGCAGACTATACGAGCCTAAATGGGACATCGGCGATGAACAAGCTGTTCATATTTACACCGATGCCGGAATCTATTACATTAACGTCAATCAGCATACAATCAATGGGGCAACTTATACAAGTTCGATTGATTTAATTACCTATCTAAATTCTTTGTAACTTTGTAAAAATTCTTATACTATGGCAGGCGTAAAAGTTACCGACCTAACATCTACCAGCACGGCAGCTGCAACAGATGTGTTCTACATTGTTGATACTGGCGCAAATCAATCGAAGCAAATTGAAGTGCAGAACATTTATTCAGGTTTGCCGCAGTTTGAGAGTGGCACGTTTACGCCTGTAATATCTGATGAAGTGGATTGCAATGTATCGGTATTGCGCGGTATTTACAGCCGTGTTAATGATGTTGTTACAATGAGCCTTTATTTGTCCATTGCTTTGGATGTTGTCGAAGGGACAGGCACATTTAATGTTGATTTACCTGTTGCATCTACATTCGCAAATGCAAGGGATTGCTATGGCACAGCTAATTTAATGACTAATCCAATTGAGCGATTAAGAATTTATATTATTAGTGCCGATACAGTAAACAGTAAATGCTCTATAAGCGTTACTGGCAATACAGGTATAAGCACCGTTAACGATTTCGTTGCGACAATTCAATATCTTGTCCTCTAATGCGCAGCACCTCAATTCTCGGGCTTAATCTGATTAAGAAGTACGAGGGATTGAGGCTCTCGAGCTACCTATGTGCGGCATCAGTGCCGACCATAGGCTACGGCTCGACCCGATACCCGAACGGCAAAAAAGTTTTATTAGGCGAAAAGCTCACAGGCGAAAAGGAAGCAACGCAATTGCTACTTGCAACGCTTTCGCCGTTCGAGGATGCAGTCAATAAGCACCTACCTAACCTCAACCAATGCCAGTTCGATGCGCTTGTCTGCTTCGCCTATAACGTAGGCACTGGCGCGTTGGTTAAATCTACGCTGCTTAAAAAGGCAAAGGTGAACTCAGCCGACCCGAGCATCGTCGATGAGTTCCTAAAATGGAACAAGGTAAGCGGCAAAGTGCTTGCAGGGCTTACCAATCGCCGCCGCGAAGAGGCTAACCTCTATTTCTCACTTTGTAATTTTTAGCCCTACGTTGCCCAAACGTGGGTAAGGTTTTGGCGTATATTCACATATGAGCAAAAGACCTACCAAACCAAGGCGAATACTCGATGTGATTGTGAAGCATTGGCGCAGCACCATCGGCTCGCTGATGATTTTGGTATCTATATTTTTGCTCATATTCAAAGTGATAACAGCCGAGACATTAACAGCCATAATTGCAGCACTAATAGCCGCAGGATATATCCCAAAAGCCAAGAGCGATGCAGCAGATTCGTAGAGATACAGTAAAAATTGCGAGGCATAATAAGATAAACCTCGACACCATAAGCTGGGAGGCGGCTCATGCCGATACCTCTTTTGCGCAAACCAACCGCGAGAGCTTTCAGGCTGTGATTGCCACGCCACCAAAGCCTAAAGTACTCACAGCATTCGACACAATTCAGCCTTGTGATGTATCTTTGTACCCGGCAGCTACGTATTACATCCCCAAAAGTCAGCTTGTAAGAAATGAGCCGCAAACTGAATCGCCTATGAGTTACGATATACTCGCCAATGGAATTGTACTAACATTCACAATGCTATTGAGTGTTAAATATGCGCTCGGTTGTGTGCCTGCTTGGAGTGCATTGATACAAGATTTGCGCAAAGTTTAGTACCTTTGCCTTATGGCATCGCTGCACATCCTTGAGTCATCCATTGACCTCTTCTATGTGATCACCGACAAGGATGGCAACATTGTCACCTCCAATGATTTGTTCAGGGAGTACAGCAGCCACATCAAGCCCGGCAACATACTCGACATTGCTGCCCAAGATAGTGACCGGGATGAGCTGATTAATGCCATTAAAAAGGCCCAAAGCAAGTCACCCGATCCAGTGCGGACCTATGCCAAGACTAAGCAGAAGATGGCATCTGAGCGGTATAACATGTGGAACGTGTACGCCATTGTTGACATGCTGCACTTCATCGGCATTCAGCTTGTCGATGTTACTTCCATCAGCAGCCATGAATATGAACGGCAGAAGATACTGCTCGAAGAGTTCCGCTTCACCTTATCGCATGAGCTGCGCCAGCCATTGACATCCATCGGTGGCTTGGTCAAGATGATAAATGAGCACACCTGGGCAACCGATCAGGAACGCGAAGGCCTGATGAAGATGCTCGAGGATAGTGTTGACAAGCTTGATGCAGTCATCAGATTGTTAGTTAAGAAAGCAACGCGGCAGATATGAGCAACCTACCGAGCACCGATTGTGAATGCGATGAGCGACTTGTGAAGGTGCTAACGGTGTATATCACCGAGCGGTCCATGCCAATAAAGGTGGCAGCAGATATACTGCTCAATGAGCTGCGAGATAAGAGCACATACATAAAGAGACTTAATGAACTAATCCAATGCAGCAGAGCAACATCACCGTACTAACCTTAACAATACTTTGCTGCATCCTTATGCTGATGCTAATAAAGACATGCGGATCATTGGCAACGATTGAGGGTGAGCTGGCATATGCAGACTCATTGAATTCTGAGTTTACCTCGCGCATAAAGGATGACAGCAGCACCATCCACAGCCAAGCAGTTCAACTTGTCTCAGCAGGCACCAAGCTCAAGGCGTTGGAGCTGCGCGAGCCGGAGGTGCTGGTTCGCTACAAGACTAAGACAGTAATCAAGACCGAGGTCGAACTTGGCGAGACCGTGTACATCGACAGCTTTCCGCACTTGCGCCTGCCGCGCACCTTCCATCGACCGGGCAAGTGGCTTGAGATAGGTGGGCAGATAAGCCGTGCAGGGAGGCTCCAGATTGATTCAATTATAATTCCGGTATCTTATACCGTTGCAATTGGAGATACGCTGCGTAAAGGCTTCTTATGGCGTAAGCGTGATAAGGTGGTTCGCCTTGGTATCGACAATCCATACGTGCATGTCACAGGCATGAACAATGTGATCGTGGCAGATCGGCCAAAAAAGTGGTATGAAACTCAGCTTGCCGGGGCCGTGTTCGGTGGCCTTATCGGCTTCGGTTTAGGCAGTGCGCAAAATTAGGCGTGTTGATTTTCAGAAGTTTGTAAATTATTTTTGAAAAGGTATTGCTTTAATCAAAAATGTTCGTACATTTGCGTCATACAAAAACACATACACATGAACACACCTCAACTATCAACAGCAACAACCTTCAAGAATTGGAAAGGCACTGAGTTCTTTCACTACAACCACCTCACCGGAACACTGGTCATGATTGTCAACGATGGATGCATCAAAGGAATGTACACACGTTGCGACAGCCAAGCCGCAAACATCGCTCGCCAGTATCATCGCTGCATGGAGTACGGCACACCGCCTGAGAAGCGCATCTATGATCCTTGCACGATGGAAGAATTCCACAATCAATTCAGTCTTGTCACTGAGAACTTACACGATCAATCTATTCAAGCACTTTCAACAACAATTTAACCCTTTAATCAATTCAAGCTTATGAAAGCACCAGTAAATTCCGGCAACGGCGGATCACGCCAAATCGCTCCCGAAGGGGCACACGTAGCACGATGCTACCAAATCATTGACAAAGGCACCACATTCGATGAGAAGTGGGGCAACAAGAAGCGCAAGGTTCAATTCCTATTCGAGCTGCCGCTTGAGACAGCAATCTTCAGCGAGGACAAAGGAGAGCAGCCGTTCTATGTGAAGACAATATTTAACCTCAGCATGGGCGAAAAGGCATCGCTTCGCAAGTTCGTGGAGTCATGGGTGGGCAAGAAGATGACCGATGCGCAAGCAGCAGACTTCGACATCATCAAGCTTCTCGGACATCCAGGTATGGTCAACATCGCACACAACGGCAAGGACGATCGCACATATGCCAACATAATGAGCATCTCTCCGCTACCCAAAGGCATGGCGTGCCCTCCAGCAATCAACGAGCTGATTGCATATGACACTACCGAGCACAACGATGCAGTGTTCAACAAGCTGCCTGAGTTCCTTCAGGAAGATATCCGCAAATCTGATGAGTGGATTGCACGCACAAGTGCGAAGGCAGCCGTGCCTGCGCCAACATGGCAAGCGACAACAACTTCGGCAGATGAGCCCGATCTTGACAGCTTATTCGCAAACGATTCAACAGGATCGCCATTCTAAAACAACAAAGCCCGAGGATACATGAAAACCTCGGGCTTATACTCATCAAACATATGAACAGCATCGCAAAGATAACAATTCCAATCGAGAAATTGTATCAGACAATAAATTCTGCTGAGGTCCTGTCAGCCCAGCAAACCATCCACAACGCAAGCGCAATCACCAACTCTGCGGAATACAGCGCAGCAGCAAGCGCAATCGCTCAGGTCAACCAAGCCGTGAAGGCCATCGAGAACGCTCGCAAGACCGTCACCACGCCGCTCGATTCATACAAGAAGGAGCTCATGCGCATCGAGTCAGATGCCACTGCTCCGCTGGTGCAGTTCATCGCAGACACCAAAGCTGCCATGCTTAGGTATAGCGAAGAGGCAGAGCGCAAGCTCATAGCAGAGCAAGCACAAGCACCAACCCTTCAGGACCTGGTCGATGTCACCATCAAGCAAGAGCACATCAAAGGCATCCGCACGATTCGCCGTGCGCAGATCAACGGCGAGGTGGACTGGCTCAAGGTGCTCAGTGTGCTGTTCGGCTCAGGGCTGTATCGCCCCGAGGACTTCACGCGCAACCTGCTCAAAGCAATGGAAATCTGCAAGGTGGACAGCATTGCCGGAATCGAGATTTTTGAAGAGAAAATTCAAACTATAACACGATGAAAAACAAAAACGCAAAGCAGGTCCGCGCTATTCTTGAGCGCGTGCCTGCAACTCGCAAGAATGACTTGAGGCTTATTGCCTACGTTTGGGCTGAGGTAATCGGCTATGACAAGCTAAATGACACCACCGCCAAGCAACTGCTTGACCTGATGAGCGAGGGTACACTGCCCAAGCCTGAGTGCATCCGCATCGCACGCCAAAGGATTCAACGCCACAACCCTAATCTGAAGTAACATGGCAAAGAAACTAACAGCAGTGCAATGGCTTGAGATAGCCATCCAAAACAAGCTAACCTCAGAGATGGGGCCGTACTTCGCCGAAGCATTTGAGCAAGCAAAAGAACTGGAACGCCAGTACCTGATGCAGAGCTTCACATCCGGCAAGATTGAAGGGCTCAACGAAGGGCCGTTGACAAGTGAACAATTTTATAATGATACATATGGCAAGTAAACAGACAGCAGTTGAATGGTTGGTTGAGCAATTGGAACAGCACCACACCAGCATCGACATCAAGAATACGGTTGTGTTCCAACAAGCGAAGCAGATGGAGGAGCAGCAGATAGTTGAAGCTTTCAACGATGGCGCACTTGACGGACTGCAACTGGGAGAGCAATATTTTAAGCATATGTTTAACTCATGACACGCGAAGAATACATTGCTTACCCAGCGGTAAGCGCAAGCCGAATCAAACGATTCTACACTGGAGACATCAGCTATGCAAAGGCATCGCTTAACTATGGCAAGGACTTCCACTACTCGC
>Ga0315906_10001819_pt1 | contig 30898 bp, 29 predicted proteins | sample LakEriMetagenome_4_FD_203526 | JGI IMG/M metagenome (GOLD analysis project Ga0315906, IMG submission 203526) | Freshwater fungal communities from buoy surface, Lake Erie, Ohio, United States - Buoy 2 MA122 | ecosystem: Environmental > Aquatic > Freshwater > Lake > Lake biofilm | place: USA...
TCAAACGACTGCATATACTCCCATAACAAAGATGACACTACCTTTTCTGATAGAGATTGTAGAACAGGCAATTGGCCTGGCAGCTTAAATTCCATATGATGCTGATCAAGAATTTCAATACCGCCGATTGCATTGATGGCAATAAATGAAAAACTGTTTTCAGCAGTATGGTGATCTGTACTTTCCAGCAAGATGGTATCCCGGAATTTATCTCTCAACCTCAAATAGATACCTACCGGGGTATACAAATCTGAAGACATTTTCTTAACTGTTGTACTAAGCTTTATTTTCTCCATTTTCTCGATCAGTTTAATAAAAAAGCCCCGAAAATCGGGGCTTTAACTATGTCGACAAACAACAAGGTAGCTACCCCAGCAAAGGGATAATATGCCAACCGTTATTTGTATAATTTCTTGTCATTTGGTCAAAATTCAAATATTCTTTCAACAATACCAAAAATAATTTTAAATCTATTTAAGATAACGCTTTATCTCTCGATCAGACTCTCTTTGCTTGATTGTTTCACGTTTATCATGTATTTTTTTACCCCTGCCCAGGCCAATTTGAATTTTTGCATACCCTCGCTCATTAAAATAAATTTTTAATGGAATAATTGTAAATCCCTTATCCTTTAACTTTTGAATAAGTCGGTTCAATTCCTTCTTTTTCAACAAAAGTTTTCTATCGCGTGTAGGTACATGATTGGCGTAGCTGCCAAAAGAATAATGTGAGATATGCAACCCTTTGATATAAAGCTCGCCATGATCCAATAAACAATAACTATCATTGAAGCTCGCACTTCCTGAGCGCAATGCTTTTACCTCTGTACCAGTCAATACCATACCTGCATCGAACTTTTCTTCGATAAAATACTCGAACGTAGCAGATTTGTTTCTAATCTCCATGATACAAAAATGAAAACAATTGAATTTGTCTGCAAACTAGCTTGCAAACAAGCTCAATAATACAGATAGTCTTTCTTTGAGCATTTTCCTGTTTACAATCATATCTAAAAACCCATGTTCCATTACAAACTCAGAAGTTTGAAATCCTTCTGGAAGGTCTTTTTTGATTGTTTCTTTGATTACACGCGGACCTGCAAACCCAATCATAGCTCCAGGCTCACCGATATTGATGTCCCCTACCATAGCAAATGAAGCGGTAGTACCACCGTAAGTAGGATCTGTACAAAGAGAAATATAAGGTATACCTGCAACAGACAATCTACTGATCTTACCCAATGTTTTAGGCAATTGCATTAATGAAAATGCGCTTTCCATCATCCTTGCACCACCACTTTTACTGATAATCATCAAAGGAATCTTATGCTCTAGACAATAGTCGGCCGATCTTGCAATTTTCTCACCCATCACACTTCCCAAGGATCCTCCAATAAAATTAAAATCCATACACGAAACCAGAAGAGGCTGCCCTCCTACTTTACCCACCGCCGATGAGATTGAATCATTTAGTCCTGTTTTGGCGTATGCTTCATCTAGTCGTTTCTTGTATGGTTTTAAGTCGTTGAATCCCAGAAAATCTATTGATTTAACTTCTGTAAACAACTCAGTGTATTCTTGTCCGTCGAAAAGTATCTCAAAATATTCAGCACTTCCAATTCGATGATGATGATCACATTTAGGACAAACAGAAAGATTTTCTTTTAACTCTAGAGTAGTGCAGGTGTACTTACAAGAAGGACACATGGTCCATAAGCCATCTGGCACTTCTTTCTTTTCAGCTGTAGAAGTATTAATGCCCTTTTTTCTCCTTTTAAACCAACTGTTTGAAGTAGACTCTTGCTCTGGAAAGGAGCCGGACAACTGATTATTAAAATCTTCTTCTCTTTTTAAAGGCATTTTGATGAATTGATGTTACAGATGCAAATATAACTCTTCTTAAATTATCATTTTTTAGGGGTTGGAATTACCTATCCTCCCTACATTTAAAACAGTTTTGCTTGTTTTTTATCCCCTTCTTGTTCCTGCCAGGCTATCTCAGTGCTTTTTGTGTAATCAGTCAGCTTGTTACCAATGGCCTTCCATCCCATAATCTCTACAAAATCAGCCACTTTCACCTTAGATGTTCTGCTCTGTGCTCCTCTGCCTGATGTAATAACAGCTATAGGCTTCTCATCAGTACTAACAGCCTCCAAATAATTTCCCTCACCCTCTTTGATAAAACTGAATTTAGTATTGAGGGTGGTGGTCTCAATTTTAAATCGTTTTACATTGAATTGCAGTTTTTCGTTATCCAAATAAATAGCTGTTACAATCCTTTTAGGATCGAATTTTTCAATTTTTATCAAAGATTCACTATCAAAACGCTGTGTCAATTCCGTCGTTGTAATTTGATAACTACCATCCTGATACACAACAAAAATCAAATCCTCCGGTTGAAAGCTTCCAAGATAAGTACCTTTTTCCTCTGTGTTTAACCTGCCAAAAACATCATCAAACCAAAGTGTTCTGCCACCTAAGGTCGACTTTCCTGCTTCTTTGAGTTTTACATTTTTAATGGGATACTTGGTTACCTGATTACCAATTGAGTTTCTTCCCTTTATATCTAATTCAGCAAAATCAAAATCAAACTGCTTAATCCTAGCACTGCAATTTGGGCTCAATACAACAACTACAGACTCAGCTTCACCGTTCGCATTTGCAGTAAAATAATTCACTTTTGATTTATCAGAGCCCTTGGTTAAGTCGTATTCCTTATCTCGTGTAATACCTGTAACATTAAAACGCTTAGAATAAGAAACACCAGTTTCACCATCGGTATATATCATGTTATAGGTAAGCCGTTCTTCAGATTTCTGGAAGATGGCTGCATGAATAATGTCTTTACCGATATAAACTTTATCATCAACCTTAACCACCTTCATGATTCCTCTTCTGGTAAATACAATGATATCGTCCAGATCAGAACATTCCGTAATAAATTCATCCTTCTTCAAACTGGTTCCAATAAATCCTTCAGAACGATTCATATACAACCTTACATTGGCAATCGCTACTTGTCTTGCCTGAATTACATCAAAAGGCTTGATCTCTGTCTTCCTTTCTCTATCCTTTCCGTATTTATCTTTCAATCCCTCAAAATAGGCTATAGCATAATCATTGAGATTGGCCAAATTGTGATTAACCTGCTTCATTTCAGATTCAATATTCTTGATCTGAATATTGAGTTCATCAATATCAAGCTTGTAAATTCTTCGAACTGGCTTTTCCGTCAGTTTGATGATATCTTCTCTCGTTACTTCCCTTTTGAATAATTTTTTGAATGGATCAAATCCCTTTTGAATAGCGACCAATACTTTTTCCCAATCTTCATGTTTCTTCTCTAACTCTTTGTAAATTTTTTCTTCAAAGAAGATTCTTTCTAATGATGTAAAATGCCATTTTTCCTGCAGCTCACTTAACCTTATCTCCAGCTCTTGTTTTAGCAAATCTTTTGTATTGTCCGCTGATAATTTCAAAAGATCAGATACAGCAATAAACTGAGGCTTATGATCTACAATTACACAAGCATTTGGCGCAATACTTACTTCACAATCTGTAAAGGCATATAGGGCATCAATGGTGAGGTCTGCTGAAATACCAGCAGCCAATTCTACCAGAATTTCTACATCTGCAGCAGTATTATCAGTTACTTTTTTTATTTTGATTTTACCCTGGTCATTTGCCTTAACAATCGATTCCATCAATTGGGTAGTGGTTACACCATAAGGAACATCTTTAATGGAAATACATTTTTTATCGACTTCCTGTATATGTGCTCTGCACCTGATTCTTCCACCTCTCTTCCCATCATTATAATTGGAGACATCAATCATTCCCCCAGTTTGAAAATCGGGGAACAATTCAAATTTTTTACCTTTCAAATATTTTACAGAAGCCTCAATCAGTTCAATAAAATTGTGCGGTAAAATTTTTGTAGATAAACCAACAGCAATACCTTCTGCACCTTGAGCCAGCAACAAAGGAAACTTAACGGGCAAGTGAACAGGTTCTTTTTTTCTACCGTCATAACTCAATTGCCATTGTGTAGTCTTGCCGTTAAATGCTACTTCAAGACCAAACTTACTCAGCCTTGCCTCAATATACCTGGCAGCAGCAGCATCATCGCCAGTCCTGATATCACCCCAGTTACCCTGGGTATCAATCATGATGTCTTTTTGTCCCAAGTTCACCATAGCATCCTGAATACTAGCATCGCCATGCGGATGATACTGCATCGTTTGTCCGATGATATTAGCCGCTTTGTTCAAACGACCATCATCCATTTCTTTCATCGCATGTAGTATTCGCCTTTGTACTGGCTTTAACCCATCTGCTACATCCGGTACGGCTCTTTCAAGAATAACATATGATGCATAGTCGAGAAACCAGTTTTTATACTGCCCCGAAACGCCAGCATCACTTTCTGTTTCTATATTGAATTTTGATTTTGCCATGGTTCACTATTTATTCTCCCGCTGCAGATGACTTTCTTTTAATTTCAAAATCTTTCATACCCTTCAATTCACCTTGAAACTCAAATTGCTCATATTGTGCAATCAATTTCAATCTCCAGAAAACAAAACTATCACCTGTAGTCTCCTTACTTTTTGTTAAAAATGAATTGACAATTTTATTGGCTTTTTGAAAATCATTTGTGATGTATTTTGAAATCTCATTGTCATAAAATACAACATCTTTTTGCACAATCTTTTTTCCTCCTTCAAGCAATCTCACCAATCTTTCATCTTGTGTGATTTTATTCCACTCATCACTATCCACTTCAAATTCACTAACCGTTACAGGTCTGGCAAGCTTCTTAGCCTTTAAAAATTCTTTGGGTTGAATCTGGCTTAACCAATCCGGATAGAAAATATTTCCTTTTTCATTGATAAATGGAAGATTATTCAGGTAAAGAATATGAACCCTACCTTGAAATTCTACTAGCTGACTAATCAGCCAATAATAACCACAAACATCATGTTTATTTTGCGCAGCCCAGATCCATAATACTTCAGTTTCATCATTGGTAAGTGCTTCTTTAATCTTTATAACAACAGCTGGGTCATTCACCTTCCCTTCATCTACAACACTTTCTTGATCTCCACCTTGAAAAACCATTCTCCACCAGTCTCTCCTTTGCTCTTGACCCTCTGGCGTGTAGATATTTGATAATGGCCCTACTGCATAATCATCTCTCACCAATACAACTTCGCCTGCCATAGATTCATCCATTTCAATGGCCTGCTTCAAAATCTCAACATCGGGTTCATTAAAAACTACATGTATCATATTCATCAAATTGAATCATCTACCGTGTCCAATTCAACACGAAGATTTGAAACGATAAAATCTTGTCTCTCCTGGGTATTCTTTCCCATATAATACTCCAGCAATTGCTGGATATGAATTTGACTTTCCAAAATAACTGGAGTTTTTTTCATATCCGGACCAATAAACCGTTTAAACTCATCAGGTGAAATTTCACCCAAACCTTTAAAACGTGTGATCTCTGCTTTAGCTCCAATTTTCTTTATTGCATCTAAACGCTCAACATCTGAATAGCAATAAATTGTCTCTTGTTTATTTCTTACCCTGAACAATGGAGTTTCTAGAATATACACATGACCATCTCTAACCAGGTCGGGGAAAAATTGCAAAAAGAAAGTCATTAATAACAATCGAATGTGCATACCATCCACATCTGCATCTGTTGCAATTATGATGTTATTATAACGCAAATCATCCATCCCCTCCTCAATATTTAGCGCATGCTGAAGAAGATTGAATTCTTCGTTTTCATAAACCACTTTTTTTGTCAGTCCAAAACTATTTAATGGTTTACCACGCAAACTAAATACAGCCTGGGTTTCGACATCTCTTGATTTGGTTATTGAACCACTTGCAGAATCTCCCTCAGTAATAAAGATTGTGCTTTGCAACTGCTTGGCTATGTACTCTTCTTTACCTTTTGCCGGAGGTTCAGCATTCAGATGAATTCTGCAATCTCTCAATTTCCTGTTGTGCAGATTAGCCTTCTTAGCGCGTTCATTTGCCAGCTTTTTTATACCAGCAAGTTCTTTTCTTTCACGTTCACTTTGCTCAATCCTTTTTTTCATAGCTTCAGCCACTGCTGAATTCTTATGTAAAAAGTTATCCAGCTCCTTCGAAAAGAAATCAATCATGAAATTCTTCATTGAGGGACCACCCTCAAACAAATACTGTGAGCCTAATTTAGTTTTGGTTTGCGATTCAAATACAGGCTCCTGAACACGAACAGCTACAGCTGCAACAATACTTTGTCTGATATCAGAGGTGTCATAATCCTTCTTAAAGAAATCACGTATGGTCTTTACAAAAGCCTCTCTGAATGCCACTACATGTGTACCACCTTGTGTAGTATACTGTCCATTTACGAAACTATAAATGTCTTCACCATATTCATTGTTGTGGGATATGGCTACCTCAATGTCTTCCCCTTTCAAATGAATCACAGGATACCTCAATTCGTCTTCATTGGCGTTCCTGTGCAGCAGGTCTAATAAACCATTTTTACTAACAAATTTTCTTCCATTGTAATTGATGATCAAACCTGCATTGAGATAACAATAATTCCAAAGCTGCTTGTCGATATAATCAGAAATAAAATAATAATTCCTGAAGATTGAATCATCCGGAACAAATATTACCTGAGTTCCGTTTTGCTCTGTTGAACCTACCTCTTTGTGCTCCTTGATCAGCTCACCCCTTTTGAATTCAGCAGTTTTTTCCTTTCCCTCACGAAAAGCCGTCACCTTAAAATACTCACTCAACGCATTAACTGCCTTTGTACCTACACCATTCAAACCCACACTTTTCTGAAAAACTTTACTGTCATATTTTGCACCTGTGTTGATCTTACTTACCACATCCACCAGCTTTCCCAATGGAATACCACGCCCATAATCCCTAATCATCACCTCCTTATTGTTCAATACCAAATCAATCTGCTTGCCATAACCCATCATGTGCTCATCAATACAGTTGTCCATCACCTCTTTCAAGAGAACATAAATACCATCATCCTGACTACTTCCATCTCCCAACTTACCAATATACATTCCCGGTCTTAGCCGGATATGTTCTTTCCAATCCAAACTCTTAATCGAGTCCTCATTGTATTCAAAAACCTTATTTTCCTGCTGTTTTGCCATACTATCTCACTGATTTAGATGTAAATAACCCTAATTTTCACAACCCCCGATGGGCGCCAAAGATAAATGAATGAAACCTCCCTTAAAAAGGGAGGTTATCAACGTCATGTGTATAAATCACTCAAAACCCAATAAAATTATGATACGCCTAGTTCATTCTTTTCTTCAAAGAACTGACCTGCTCTTGCAAGTTACTGACCAGATTGGCAAGCTGACCAACATCCCATCTTTGTTGCTGAGCAACTTTTGTAATAACAATCTGAGCCTGCCATATTTCCAGTACATCATCAGCATTGATATTATAAGGCTGAAAAGAGGGATTATCACTGGTCAATGTCAATTTGTTTTTGGTCTTCGGGTTGCGTGAAACACGCTTGTAAACGATCCCCTCATTTCTACTCAGGACTATATATGCTGCATTTTGTTTTACATCATCCAAATCATCAATTTTTTGTCCCACTATAATCGATCCACTCGGCGTTGGCAACATACTGTCCCCTATAATTTCAAAAGCCCGGAAGTGACCATTTCCAAGCATAGGCAAGGTAAATGTATTCAACTCATCAATGAACTCCTCGTCCGCATAACCAGCTAAATAGCCCGCCGCTGCCTTCATTGGGACAAAATGAATAACGCTATGTGATTCAGCTCCAAGCTTTTGCTGACGACGTTTTGCCAGGTATCCTCCTTTCTCATCACTTAAATCCCTTCTTAATAAATCATCCAGGCTGATGTTGAAATGATCACTGATCATCTCCAGGACATCGATACGCGGTTCGGCCCTTTCTTCTTCATAAGCTCCCAATAACGACCTTTTTATTTGTAATTTCTGTGCAAATTCTTCTTGCGTCATCCCTTTCAATTTGCGCAAGTGTTTCAGGTTTTTACCGGCATAGGACTGTGACATACTAATGATTTTGGGGCAATATACTAAATAATTTAGTTTTCAAACTATTTTTTGCTAAATTTTTTTCTATAATGTTGTTTTGAAGGAAGTCAAACTGAAATAAATGGTACTTTTAGGGCATTCATTCCAGAACAAACAGCATGACCAGAAAGAAAAAAGAAGAGCCTATTATTTTGATTACCAATGACGACAGCATTTCAGCTCCCGGTATTCGTCATCTTGCAGAGGCAGTAAAAGATTTAGGGAGGGTTATTGTAGTAGCACCTGATAAACCTCAATCAGGTATGGGGCACGCCATCACCATTGGCTATCCCCTTAGGTTGCATAAATCACATTTAATGGATGGTGTAGAGGCATGGACCTGTAGCGGGACACCGGTTGATTGTGTAAAACTGGCTGTAGATAAAGTGCTTCACAGAAAACCAGACATTTGCCTAAGTGGTATCAACCACGGAGCCAATCATTCCATCAATGTAATTTACTCTGGCACGATGAGTGCTGCAATTGAGGCTTCCATTGAGAACATCCCTTCTGTTGGTTTTTCTTTAATTGACTACAGCTTGGAAGCTGATTTTGAAGGCGCTAAAAAATATGCAAGGCTGATTGTAGAAAAAATGCTTTCCAAAAAAGCGGACAAGCACATGTGTTTGAATGTCAATATTCCTAAAGGTGATGTAAAACTGATTAAAGGTGTAAAAGTCTGCAGACAGGCTTATGCAAAATATGAAGAGGATTTTGAAGAGCGAAAAGATCCGTCCGGGAAAAAATACTTTTGGCTAACCGGAGAATTTCTGAATCTTGAAAAAAGCAAAGAGACCGATGTTTGGGCCTTACAAAACAATTATGTGAGTGTGGTGCCCGTTCAATACGACCTGACCAATTATGCGCTCAAAAAGAAAATTGAAAAAGACTACACATGGTAATCTTTAAAAAAGATAACTTTTATTATGGTCTGATGATTGGACTGATTATTCCAGTAATCAGTTTCTTTGGCTATTATTTTTGGAAATTCAGTCTCTTTCCTTTCAAAAGTTTTTTACTTGCCTTGCAGTCGAACAAACAACTGATTTCTGCTTTGAGCATACCTTGTCTGCTTTTGAACATTGTTTTATTTACAATTTTTATAAACGGACAAAAAGATAAAACAGCTAAAGGAATTTTTACAATTTCTGTAGTCTACGCTGCAACTGCTTTCTTATTCAAAATGTTTGGATAAACCCCTACCTAAAAATGAAATATTACATCATAGCAGGCGAAGCATCGGGGGATCTGCATGGCAGCAAACTCATCAAGGCTATAAAAAACAATGATTCTGGCGCTCAAATCAGGGCCTGGGGTGGCGACAAAATGCAAGATGCCGGTGCATTGATAGTTAAACACTACAAAGACCTTGCATTTATGGGCTTTGCTGAAGTGGTTAGTAATTTATCCACTATCATGTCTAACATGAAATTCTGCAAAAAAGATATTCTTAGTTTTCATCCTGATGTTATCATCTTTATTGATTATCCGGGATTCAATTTACCAATTGCAAAATTTGCCAAATCAAAGGGGTACAAAACAATTTATTACATCTCGCCACAGATCTGGGCCTGGAAAGAAAAAAGAATTCATACAATCAAAAAGGTAATCGACAAGATGCTTGTGATTCTTCCTTTTGAAAAAACATTTTATGAAAAGTGGGAATACCAAGTGGACTATGTTGGACACCCATTGATTGAAATTATTGACGAGTATCAACTGGAGAATGATAGCAAGAAAATAAGAGCCCGCCTTGGAATTGATCATGATAAAAAACTGATTGCACTTTTACCAGGTTCTAGAAAACAAGAGATCACAAAAAAACTACCCATCATGCTGGAGTCTTCAAAAGATTTTCCAGATGCTGTTTTTGTAGTTGCACAAGCTCCTGGCATTGCTGATACCTTTATACATGAACTGACGAATAAATACAGTAATGTAAAAATCCTCAAAAATAAAACCTACGATTTACTTTCTATTGCAGATGCCGCCCTGGTCACTTCTGGCACAGCAACTTTAGAAACAGCTTTATTCCGAGTACCGGAAATAGTTTGTTACAAAGGATCTGCCATTTCCTATGCAATTGCAAAGCAATTGATCAAAGTTAAATATATCTCGCTGGTCAATTTAATCATGGATAAGCCCATCGTAAAAGAATTGATTCAAAATGAATTAACAACAGAGAACATCAAGATTGAATTGAATGAATTGTTATTCAACGAGTCAAGGAAAAAACAATACAAAGAAGATACTGAAGAGCTTTATCAACTTTTAAGTGCTGGTGGTAAGGCATCACAAAAAGCAGCTACCATTGTTCAGCAGATGTTTTGAGAAACGTTTTATTTTTTCAAAAACGCCTTTACAATCATTACGACAATTGCAAACAAAAAAAGCAACAATGATATCCTATTGATTCCATGCATGTATTTCACCCATGTTGAATCAGGAGTATCTGCATCTTTTTTTCTGAGATAGAGGTAAGTGGCAATTTGTTTGAGTACACCCATAAAAAAATATTACTGCAAAATTAAGTGGTTTAATTGAGTAATTGATTTTCCATTACATCGCCAATTGACTGCATCCTCGCACATCACAATTGTCGATTCTTCCTGTAATTTCAAAACAACCATCTTCCCTGAAACGTGCAAGATCATCAGTCGCAATAAAGGCGATGGTATCACTATTGGCCACATCAATTATATTAACTGCACCTGAACGCATTGGGAACTCATGTGATTCCCATGTATCAAAAGGATCATCAACGGAACGAAGCAGGACTTTCATTGTTGAAGATGGCTTAAACCATCCGTCGCCTTTTGAGTATGCTTGTGATTGTAATTCAGTCATGCCATATTCAGCATGTATTTTATCAACCCCAAAGTGTTTACACAAAAAATCATGCAACGCTCCTCTTGTGATTTCTTCCCTTCTACCCTTCATCCCGCCTGTTTCCATAACAATTGTATGCTTAAGCTTCATTGGAAACTGTTCGGCAAAATCCAATAATGCATACGTTACACCCAACAGAATTGTAGGTTGTCCGGCATTTTCCAATTCATTTAAAACTTCATACAACTGACCCAGGTTATGAAGAAAAAAACCCGACTTAGGATGGTTGCTTTTTTTGATCAAATCATCGGCCATGGCAACCAAAGAAGAATTCCCCTTTTCCAAATAGGAAGGCAACAAAGCCAGAAAGCAATAGTCGCGGGGTTCACCATAAAACTCTTTGAAATTCTGTTCTGCATTCAGAAGGTAGGCTGATTTACTTAAAATACCATGGCGACTGTGCTGGACTCCAGTAGTACCACTGCTTTCAAAAAAGATTTCTGGTTCAAAATCACCTGTTTTGATAGCATGGGATTTGAAAAAAGAAATAGGTAAACATGGAATTTGGTACAAAGTTGAAACTTTAGTGGAGTCAATTGAGAGGCATTTCAGATAGGTTGCATATACGGGGTTGTAGCTCGATTGGACCCTGAAAATCTCTAGCGTTTTTTCAATAAAGGTTCTGCCCTTGCCAAGGGTTAAATCTTCTTTAAAATGATATGGGCTGAATAGGTTATTCAATGATTAACCGTTAAATTTGAATAGACAACAAAGGTACATGACAAAGTATTATTTCAGTTTCATACTTTTTGTATTATTATCCGCTTGCGGAAAGGAAACCTTTCAGTCTAAACCACAGTTAAAAATTAAAAGCGTAAGCGGTACGCAAGTCCCGGTTGGAAGCGATTTACAAGTCACAATGAGACTTACAGACAAAGAAGGCGATTTCAGTGATACACTTTGGATCATGAAATCAACTTCCAAATGCGCATTGAGCGACTTCGCTGATTCCACACTTTACAGAATACCTCCTGAAACACCTAGAGTAAAAAACTTCGATGGTGAGGTACTGGTAACTTTTTCTTATGCAATTGAGCTTCAACCCAGATGTGCCAGAAATGATACTGCTGTATTCAGCTTTTGGATCAAAGACGAAGCAGGTAACATAAGTGACACTGTAAAAACATCTCCTATTATTATCTACAGATTATAAAGCAATAAATTTCAAAACAATGGCAAGAGCGGTGAAGACCAGCAGCGCAAAGCAAATGCTTGCAAATGATTCTTACAGTTTCCTTAAAAACTACATCAATACTCCTTCTCCTACTGGTTTTGAATCAGGGGGACAAAAAGTATGGCTCAATTATATTAAACCTTTTGTGGATGAAATCATGACTGATCCATATGGAACAGCCGTTGGAATCATCAACCCTCAAGAAAAATTCAAAGTAGTGATAGAAGCCCACGCTGACGAAATCAGCTGGTTTGTGAATTACATATCCGAAAGTGGCCTCATATATCTAAAAAGAAATGGTGGAGTAGATCACCAAATCGCTCCCGGTAAAAGGGTTTTCATTCATGGAAAAAAAGGACCTGTAAAAGCAGTTTTTGGCTGGCCAGCCATCCATACCAGGATTGGGGGTGGAGACCGAAAAGATCCTCAACCGGCAGTAGATAATTTGTTTCTCGATTGCGGAGCAAAAAACAGAAAACAAGTTGAATCGCTTGGTATTCATATAGGCGCAGTTGCCACTTACGAAGAAGGATACGATGAACTGGCTTATGATTATTTGATCGGTCGTGCATTTGACAACAGAATTGGTGGTTTCATGATAGCAGAAGTCGCAAGACTTTTGAAAGCCAATAAGAAAAAACTACCCTTTGGACTCTACGTAGTAAATGCTGTTCAAGAAGAAATTGGACTGCGAGGAGCTGAAATGATTGCCAGAAGAATAAAACCTGATGTAGCAATTATTACTGATGTAACTCATGACACTACTACCCCAATGGTCAATAAAATCATTGAAGGAGATATTGCTTGCGGTAAAGGCCCTTCACTGGCTTACGGACCTGCAGTACATAATAAACTTTTGAATATAGTTGAAGGTGTGGCAAACAAGAAAAAAATTCCTGTTCAAATGAGAACAGTCAGCAGAAGTACAGGCACAGACACAGATTCATTCGCCTATGCAAATGATGGGTGTCCTTCCGTTTTGATTTCAATACCACTCAGGTATATGCATACTACCGTTGAAATGTTACACAAAGATGATGTGGAAAATACCATCAAACTGATGTATGAAACCTTACTCACTATTACACCAAAAACAAATCTGAGTTATTTCTGATCTGTTATCAAACGAATAGAAAATGTGAGTTGATTTTGTGCAAGGGAACTCTGGTAATGAGATCTGGAAAAGTAGAGGTTAAGCCTGTTTAATTTCAATTGCAACCCATAACTGAAACCGGTTAGTCCACTAGCAATATTTTTTATACTCAACTCATTTCTACGCAATACATTGTAACCTGCTAAAACAATTAGCCTATCACCTAAGAGCAATTCTGTACCAAATACAAAGTGACTGAATAGCTTTTTCACAAATCCAGCTCTTTCACTACTGCCAAAACTCTCATTGTTGTACAAAGTATCATTGTATAGCAAATCAAACTGATGAACTCTTTGTGCAGTCACTGAAAAACGCAAAGGTGCTTTTTCCAATTGTTTGCTCACACCTATAACCAGGTCAAAAGGAAGATCTTCAGCTGCACCACCATAGGTTTTAAGTTGAGCCCCCATGTTTCTTGCAGCAAATCCGATTTGTAATTTTCGATTTTCATCATAATAGTATAAGCCGACATCTGCAGCTAAGCCAGCACTTTTATATATACCATAACTTGAATGCATGTATTTCAGCGAGGCACCATAGCGCCACCTGTTTCCATAAGATTTGGCAAAAGAAACCGATAACATTTGATCATAGGCCCGGAAGCTGCCTAAAATATTTCCTGAAGCATCCGTCTGCATTTCTTCTCCATAGAGCAAATGAAGAAGTCCAATTGAAAAACTGGTATTGGTTTTATCATGATGAAAAGCACCTACTCCTTGAAGAGCTGTTACTGTTGGGGCTACATTATTGAATGTTGTAGAAATAAAGGCATGGTGTTGTTTCTTCAACAAAGCAGGATTTTCTGAAATCAGGCTTAAATCAGATGACCAGTGTGAAACATTTTTACCTCCAAGTGCAGCCAATTGGCCTCCCATGGGTAATTTTAAAAAATTATAAACTGAGCTGCCTCCTAGGGTTTGCGACTGCCCGGCAATTGTACAAAACAGTAAAAAAATACCCAAAAACGCCTTCAAAGACATATTCAAAAGTAAACAAGCTTGTCTAGAAATGAAAATCCCCCATAAAAATGGGGGAAATTCCTTAACCCTTAAAACAACCAACATAAGAGAAACTATTCTCTTCTGAGAATAAAACAAGCTTTCTTCTTTTTGGTTCAATAAGGTTGAAAAAAGGTTATACCAAAGCAATTTCAAGGACCTGTTGCATGGTTTTCACATAATGAAATTTCATCCCTTTTATGAACTCAGGATTGATTTCCAGCACGTCTTTTTCATTTAGATAGCACATCACAATTTCTTTGAGTCCAGCTCGTTTAGCAGCCAGCACTTTTTCCTTTATTCCTCCTACTGGCAATACTTGTCCCCTCAAAGTTATTTCACCTGTCATTGCCAGGTAAGACTTTACTTTTCTACCTGTAAATGCCGATGCAAGAGCAGTCATCATGGTAATACCAGCGCTTGGACCATCCTTGGGAACTGCCCCTTCAGGCACGTGGATATGAATATTCTTCTTGCTGAAAAGCTCAACGTCAATACCACTCTTTTTTGCATTTGACCTCAAATAAGTTATTGCAGTACTTGCACTTTCCTTCATTACTTGTCCCAAATTACCCGTCAACTGCAATTCACCCTTACCATCACTCACACTTACTTCAATAAACAAAATATCTCCACCTACATAAGTCCAGGCCAATCCTACAGCCACACCAGGCATACTTGCAGTCTTGTACAGTTCATTACTATATTTAGGTTTTCCTAAAATTCTGGTAACATCTTGTTGTGTAAGCACCCCTTTGAGTTTTCCGTGAATGGCGTAATCTTTTGCAAAACTGCGCATGATGCTAGCCAATTGTCGATCCAATTCACGAACACCGCTTTCTCTTGTGTAGTTTTCAATTAAGAAGGTCATGACAGCGGGACTAACCTTTAAATCATGTCCCTGCAAACCGTGAAGTTCTTTCTGCTTGGGCAGTAAATGGGTTTGTGCTATTTTTTCTTTTTCTTCTACAGCGTAGCCTGTCAAATCAATAATTTCTAATCTATCCCTTAAGGCAGGCTGAATACTTTGCATATCATTTGCCGTAGCAATAAACAAGACCTTGCTCAGGTCGTATTCCAACTCAAGATAATTATCGTAAAAAGTATGGTTCTGTTCTGGATCTAATACCTCAAGCAAAGCTGATGAAGGATCTCCTCTGAAATCTTTTCCAACTTTGTCGATTTCATCCAATATAATGACAGGATTGGATGATTTTACTTTTCGAAGTGATTGCAAAATTCTGCCCGGCATAGCACCAATATATGTTTTGCGATGACCTCTGATTTCACTTTCATCGTGAAGCCCACCTAAACTAAATCTCACATATTTTCTACCCAATGCACTGGCAATACTTTTGCCAAGGGATGTCTTACCAATACCAGGAGGTCCAACGAAACATAAAATGGGGCTCTTCATGTCACCTTTCAGTTTTAGGACAGCCAAATATTCAAGAATTCTTTCTTTTATTTTATGCATGCCAAAATGGTCTTTGTCCAATACCTTTTTAGCTTTTTTCAAATCATAATTATCCGTTGTATATTCATCCCAAGGTAAATCCAGCATCAAGTCTACATGATTATAAACAGTAGAATAATCCGGTGTACTAGAATGCATCCTTTCCAATTTCTCAATCTCCTTTTGGAAAAGTTCTTTTGCAGCAGCTGACCATTTTTTCTGTTCAGCTTTTTTCTTCATGTCCTGAATCTCACGATCATTGGAATCACCTCCCAATTCTTCTTTGATACTTTTCAGTTGTTGCTGAAGAAAATAATCTCTTTGCTGCTTATCTAACTCTGTCTTGGTTTTGGATGTAACCTTATTCTTTAATTCAACAAACTGTAATTCTTTCTGAAGGAGTCCCAATAATTTCTCAGCACGCGCTCTCATATCACTCATCTCCAGTAATTGCTGCTTTTCTGAAAGCTCACAATTTAAATTGCTGCCTACAAAGTGAATCAGAAATGATGGCTGTTCAATATTTTTTAGAATAATTGAGGCCTCTGTTGGAATGTTGGGAGACAACTGAATGATTTGTGAAGCCAAATCTTTTATTGAAGAAACAGAAGCCTCAAATGAAGCATCATCTTTGATAATTTCTTCTTCAATAGCCTGAACCTCACCAATAAAATAAGGATCTTCAGATTTTACTTTTAGCAATGTAAATCTTCTTTTACCTTGCAGAATTGCTGTTGTTCCACCATCCGGCATTTTAATCAACTTGATAATTTTGGCAACGGTTCCTATTGAAACCAAATCCCCAATACCGGGATCTTCCACATTGCTGTCCTTCTGCGCCAAAACACCTACCAATTTGTCAGTTTTATATGACTCTGCAATTGCCTTGATCGACTTATCCCTGCCTACTGTAATGGGGATGACCACTCCAGGAAAAAGCACTGTATTGCGCAAAGGTAAAAGAGGCAATTCTGCAGGAACTACCAAATCATCTGCATTCCCACCCTCATTATCATTTAAAGGGATGATGGGCATGAAATCCATATCGTCTTCTTGTTGTAAAAAATTCATCTTCAAATCCATAGCTTACTATTTACGACATATTGTCACAATGACCAATAAAAGGAGACATTTCCCCCTATTTATCTATATAGGTCAAGTTTGGTGCCACAAAAAAATCCCGGTCATTGACCGGGATGGATGAAGTAAAATTTGATGATTTTAAAACCCAAGACCAATACCCAGTTGTAGCGTTTTGCTCTTCCAGGTATCTTCGTTTATGTCATTTATGTTGGATAACCCAAAACCATACCTACCATATAATCTAAATCCAAGCACTTTCAATTGAACGCCGGCCATCATTGAAAAATCACCAGATTTGAAAGCGGATTTAACATTGTTCAGGGTTGAATTTTTTGCATCTAACAAAATACCAAACTGTGGCCCTACTTGTATGCTCAGCATTTTAACTGGTCGGATATTCAATAGTAATGGGACAGAAATATAATTCAACTTGACTTTCGTAAGATCAGTTACCGAAGAAGAAAAAGGGCTGGTAAATGTAAACCCTGGATTCACCGCCGTTTGACTCCACAACAATTCTGGTTGCAATGCTATTTTATCAGATAAACCAATTTCGGCAAATCCACCAACATGATATGCATAATCAAATCCTTTGTCAAACTGTAAACCATTGAGACCAGTGATATTCACGCCTACTTTCGGACCAAAACTAAACCCTTGTGCATTCACAAAGAAAGAAGACAATACAAGTAAAGAAAAAACAATTAAACGTTTCATAGTATTGAATTTAAATGAACAATTCCGAGTCTAAATTATATCATTACCTTTCTCCTTAGTGATAAGAAAAGGCTAAAATGTGACACCTACAGTCAGATTGAAAAAATGGGCAAATCTTGATGTATTTAAGGTATTGAAATAGTAGCCCATAAAATAGCCAGCGGAAACAGAATATGAAGATTTATACCAATTCGCATTTGCAGAGAAGGCGAGCGTTTGAAGTGAAAGTTTAGATACTGTTTGCGGGTTGAGATTAAAACGCTTACGAATTCTATCAATATCTACCTTATCCTCGTCATCATCTTCTTCGTCATCATTCAGATCACCAATAACACCAAATCCAATGGGTGTTACTTTATAATTCTGAAGTTCTGCGATTAAATTCAGTGATGGAACAAAGGTTATTAAGTCGTTCTTTGAAATAACATTCTGAAACGAAAAGGTATGGGATAATCCTAAAATGGTCGAAAAATCATTTAGATATACTTTTGAAGTATCTGAAACAAGAATATTATTCCCCCTATCTCTAATTCCTCTAATGGTTACATCCTCATAACTTCCAGAAGCCCACCCCAATGCAATAAAGGGACGAACAATTGATTTCCTTAGTTGGGCATAAGCATAAACTTCATGAGTGAATGGGGTTGACAACAATGAATTGGAAGCTGTTTTAATATAGTTTGTATAAGATATTCCAGTAATTACCTTTTTACCTATGTAATCATAAGAAGGACTAATAGCCAATTGATAAAAATTAGGTTTCCCATCTATGTTACGCATAAAACCAGTAGCGGTCAACCCAAATCCTGTTTTATGAAAATAAGATACAGAGGGCAATAAAGCTGCTTGCCCCGTTCTGGCTTGTTGCGCATTAATCGCGTTGTTTTTAGTACTGAATAGCCTGTTACTATACGCCAGGTTTGCTGAAAAAAAACTTTCAGGCTTATACATGGTTCCCAATAAACTTTTGAGCTCATTCATCAGACTATCATCTTTCAGTAAGTCCAGTTCCGACTTCAGCTCGTTTTCATCAAACTTACTAACCTGAGCAAACACACTTGTTGGCATAGCTTGAAAAACCATGAAAACAAAGAAAAATGAACATAAGAGATACCTCATCAGCAATAGTTGGCTGCAAAGTTAGACGAATAAAAAAGTAAAAAGTTAACCCACAAAAAAGAAACATTTGTTAAAGCTAAGACAGCTCCAAAAGGGTTATTTCAGGCAACATTCCCACCCTACCTGGATAGCCCAGAAAGCCAAAACCACGGTTTACATATAGCTTTTGTTCTCCATAGTTGTAAAGACCTGACCATTGTTTGTATACATACTGAACCGGACTCCATCTGAATCCAGGTACTTCAACTCCAAATTGCATACCATGGGTATGACCAGACAACATCAAATCAATGTCGGTATAATGTTTGCAAACTTCTGCATCCCAGTGACTTGGATCATGGCTTAATAAAATTTTAAATGGATACTGTTCAGCACCTTCATACGCCTTTTTTAAGTCGCCATAGCGACTGAAATTTGCTTTTGCCCCCCAATTTTCAACTCCAATAAGTCCAATTGTAGCTCCATCTTTCTCAATTGCAACATTTTCATTCAACAATAACCTCCATCCCATCTCAGCATGAACATCCTTTAATCTCTCAAGATTTTTGCTTTTAGCCTCCTTATTTGGCCACTGCACATAATCACCATAGTCGTGGTTTCCCAGAATACTAAATACCCCCAACGGTGCCTTTATACCTGAAAAAACGTCTTTTAAACTGTCCATTTCAGTAGCTACATTGTTCACCAAATCACCGGTAAAAAAGACCAAATCAGGTTTTAAATCCATGATTTTTTTAACTCCCCTTTCAACTGCCTTTATATCATCCAGACTGCCGGAATGAATATCTGAAATATGTACAATTTTGAGCCCTTTGAATGCCTCCGGTAGCTTACCAGAGCTTAACTTCTTTCTTTCAATTTTATACTTGTACTTATTTCCAAAACCATACAATAAACTCCCAAAAAGACCAGAACCTACTCCTACCCCTAACCAGGACAAAAAAACAGATCTAGAAATACCTTCCCCCGATTCTAGGCCTTTACCATTGACAAGCTGAATTGTTTTTGTTCCTCCCCACTGCAAAATGCGCCTCAAATCGTCTATCAAGAAAAAAAGAGATGCTACTAGCTTTGCAATAAACAACCCAACCACAATTGCAAAAACATATGTTCGAATAAACTTAGGTATTGACTCAAAACCTACCATAGGGATGAGCAGGAAAAGGAGGACAGCTACGACTGTAAACGACCAATAAATGGTGTGTATCAGTAAACGAGGCTTCTGTGGTAGACCGGCAGTAACCAATCGAAGCGACTGAAAAACGTAAAAATCAACCGCTAACATCATCAAAATAAAAAACCAGGAACCAAACAGCCTTTTCATCTAAAATATTTATTGCCAATCTAATAAATCAACAAAACATTGTCAATATAGTTCTAAAATAACAATATTGTTCAGTCAAAATTGTACCGAAATTGTAAATTTGTCATCCTGTCATCTTTATCAAAACAAATCAAATGGCTCGCATCATTGGAGTAGCTAATCAAAAGGGAGGAGTGGGGAAAACCACAACAGCCATTAATCTGGCAGCAAGTCTTGCTGTACTGGAATACAAAACCTTATTACTTGATGCTGACCCACAAGCAAACAGTACTTCAGGTGTAGGCTTTGATCTTCAAAATGTACAACAAAGCATATACGACTGCATGGTTGGAGATGCAAAAGCCAAAGATGTTGTTCTAAAAACAGAAATACCTAATCTGGACCTTATTCCATCACATATTGATCTTGTAGGTGCTGAGCTGGAGATGATCAATTACCCTAACAGAGAAAATGTCATCAAAAATATTCTTGATGAAATTAAAGATGGATATGACTTTATCATCATCGACTGCTCTCCTTCACTTGGTTTAATTACAGTAAATGCATTGGTAGCAGCTGATTCAGTTGTCATACCTGTTCAGGCAGAATTTTTTGCTTTAGAAGGATTGGGTAAACTACTCAACACCATCAAGATTGTGCAAAGCAGATTAAATCCTGCTTTGGTAATTGAAGGAATTCTCATGACCATGTACGATGTCCGTCTCAGGTTGTGCAATCAAATTGTAAATGAAGTCAGAAAGCATTTTGATGGACTGGTATTTGATGCCCTCATCAATAGAAACTCAAGATTAAGTGAAGCCCCAAGTGTTGGCAAACCTGCTATTTTATACGACGCTGAAAGTAAAGGGGCTATCAATTATTTAAACTTAGCCAAGGAAATACTACAGAAAAACAACATGACTAAAATTAAAGAGTCAGAAAGAACCATAAATCCAAACGATGAGCAATAATCCTTCCAATAAAAAAGAGGCTTTGAACAGAGGTATCAGATCCCTCCTGGGTAGCATTGATGCTGAATACAAAAACCCTGCGGGTGTTTTAAAAACGGAAGTTGTTGCAAAAACGACATCTGTTTCAAGAATTCCACTGGAAGATATCATTCCAAATCCGAATCAACCGCGACAGGATTTTGAACCGAAGGCCATTGAAGAATTAGCAGCTTCAATAAAACTTCATGACATTATTCAACCGCTTACTGTAAAGCAACTCCCTTCGGGAAAATATAAACTCATTGCAGGTGAAAGAAGATGGCGTGCGGCTAAAATAGCTGGACTAAAAGATGTTCCAGTGTATATCCGAGATGCAGATGACCAGAAAGTTCTTGAGTTGGCGCTCTTGGAAAACTTACAAAGAGAAAACCTCAATGCAATAGAAATTGGATTGAGCTATCAGAGATTAATGGATGAATGTTCATTGACTCAGGAAGAAGTTGCTGTCACCATGGGAATGGACAGAAGTACAGTTTCTAACTACATCAGAATGCTTAAACTACCACCAGATATAATTGTAGGTGTAAGAAATGGTTCCTTATCCATGGGCCATGCAAGAGCATTAATCAATGCAGGAGAAGTAGAAAAACAACTTTTTGTTTACAACACCATACTATCAAAAAAACTTTCAGTTCGACAAACAGAGGATCTTGTAAAACAGCTGTATAAACCCTCTAAGAAAACTGACAATACTCCTGCAAAACAAAATGATCAATTCCAAAAAATTGAACGTCAAATGAGTTCTTATTTTGGAACAAAAGTCAAATTGGATCATCAAAAAACAGGCAGAGGGAAAATCACACTTGAATATTATTCTTTAGAAGAGCTGAATGGACTGCTTGAAAAAATGAAAGTCGATATACATTGATGAAAACATCATTTTTGACTACAGTTTTCTTTTTATGCATGTTGTTTGCTGTACATGAAAAACTTTATGCACAGACTGCAATAAGCACAACATCAGAACCTGTTTTACAAAAACCTGATACTTTACCCAAACAAAGATCAGTTGCTTCCAAAGCAGCACTCAGATCTGCAATTCTTCCTGGGTTGGGGCAGGTTTACAATAAAAAATATTGGAAAGTTCCAATAGTGTATGGGATTATTGCTATCCCAGTAAGCCTGTACAGCTACAACAGAAAATGGTACAACCTTACCAGAAACGCCTACACCATCAGGTCGAATAAGGACTCTGCTAATTTTGATAAAATTGCACCAGAACTGACCCCTCTTTCCAGCGAAGCACTTCGTTTATACCGAAATGAATTTAGAAAGAATATGGATTTTTCGATTCTTGGTATCTTACTCGCATGGGGACTAAATGTTGTTGATGCAACGGTTGATGGACATTTAAGAGGATTTGATATTTCTGATGAAGTAAGTTTAAGATTGGCTCCAAAGCTATCTACTGGAAATATGAGTGGTCAAATGGGACTATCAGCAACATTCTATTTTGGCAAAAACAAACAAAACAAATCCATAGGACTATAACAATTCTTCAACTTCCAACACATGAATATAGCATTGATTGGTTATGGCAAAATGGGAAAGATCATAGAAACTGTTGCCCTTTCCAGGGGTCACCAGATTGTGCTTAAAATAGATCTTGAAAACATAAACGCCTTTACCAAAGAAAATTTATCTGTTGCAGATGTAGCTATTGAATTTACTGGTCCACACACTGCACTTGAAAATGTACTTAAATGCATTAGCTTTCATACTCCTGTTGTATGTGGCTCAACAGGATGGTTGGAAAAAATCGAAGAAGTTGAACAGCTCTGTTCTTCCGAAAACGGTAGTTTTATTTATGCAAGCAATTTCAGTGTAGGCGTGAATATCTTTTTTGAAATCAACAAAAGATTAGCCCAGTTGATGGAAGGACAAACACAATACGATACCAGCATTAAGGAAATTCACCACACACAAAAAAAAGATGCCCCATCTGGAACAGCCATCAGTTTAGCCGAACAGGTTATATCAAACAATAGTTCGAAAAGAACATGGGTAAACCAAAAACCCAATCTGGCCAATGAGCTCTTTATTGAAAGCGAAAGGACTGACCCCTACCCTGGTTTACATGAAGTAAAATACAGTTCTGAAATTGACGATATCATCATCACGCACAATGCACACAACAGAAATGGATTTGCACTTGGTGCCGTATTGGCTGCAGAATATATAAAGGACAAAAAAGGTATTTTTACAATGAAAGATGTTCTAGGCTTCGGAGATTAAAATTTATGCTCAATAAAAAAACACAATACGCGTTTCAAGCTTTAATTTACCTTGTTGTGCACAAGGACGAAGGTCCTGTCTTAATTGCAGAAATTGCCAAGAACAAGAAAATTCCACTCAAGTTTCTGGAAAACATCCTTTTGGAATTAAGAAAGATGGATATCCTGGAAAGCAAAAAAGGCAAAGGCGGAGGATATTTTCTGAAAAAAAATGCTACCAAGACCCCTTTAGCTACAATCATCAGAAAGATAGAAGGTCCCATTGCAATGCTTCCCTGTGCAAGCCTTTATTTTTATGAGCGTTGTAAAAACTGTGATGAAAAACATTGTGGATTACACGACACGATGGTGCTGGTTAGAGATGCTACATTAAAAATACTGGATCGAAAAACCATTGGCGATCTGGTTGAAAAAGCATAATCGAATTTATTATGGCAGAAGATTTGAGCATATTCAAAGGAACAAAAGAAGAACAATACCATCATATCATCCCTCAAATCAAAGGATTACTAGAGGGCGAAACTGACCTTATTGCCAACCTTGCTAATATTGCTGCTGCACTAAAAGAACAATTTGACTTTTTCTGGGTAGGATTCTATTTAGTAAAAGAGGATGAGCTTGTTCTTGGTCCATTTCAAGGACCAGTTGCATGTACAAGAATCAAAAAAGGCAGAGGAGTTTGCGGAACTTCATGGGAAGAGGGCAAAACGATCATAGTTCCTGATGTAGAAAAATTTCCAGGACATATTGCATGCAGCAGCTTATCAAAAAGCGAAATCGTTCTACCTCTTTTTAGTGACTCAAAAATTTTAGGTGTGCTGGATGTTGACAGCTCAACACTCGATTGCTTTGATGAAACTGATCAATTGTACCTTCAAAAGATTATTGACTTAATTCGCTTGTAACAAAACTCAAAGCTTTATCTCTTCCTGTAACAAGGCATCAATATCTTCTTGGAACTTTTTCTTAAATGACTCATGGTGAATACCTGTAGCTGGTCCAGCATAGCCGGCATGTGTTTTTCTAACAGTACCATCTTTTCCAATCATAATCATGGAAGGGAAAGCTTTGATTTGAGTCATCTCTGGTAATGTTTTTTCAGTCCTCAAACTATCCGCCGATGTTACCCCTGTTATCAACATAGGATATTGTACATTGAACTTATTTTTAAACCGCAACAGATTTTTTCTGGCAATAGAAAAATCATTGATGTACTCATAGGCAAGTCCGATTATTTCAACTCCCTTTGATGCATTTTTTGAATAGTATTCACTTAAAAAAGCAGTCTCATCCATACAATTAGGACACCATGAACCCATGATTTGAACCACAACTACTTTATTTTTATACCTTTCATCAGCAATTCCCACCAAATTGCTATCTAGATCCGGGAATCTAAAATGTAATTTATTCTCAACACCTTTCAGCTGCATTAACGCCCTGGTTTCATCAACAGATCCTAAACTATCTTTTACTGCGGCCCAAACCTCTCTATATGTTGGACCACTGGCAAATACACCACGATCAATTTTTCCATCATTCATGATTTTTGCAGAAAAAAAGAAAGCGTGTGTTCCGTCGAAAGTCGACATGACCAAAGAATCATTTTTAACAACCCCCTCCAAATACCGATAATCACCAGTCGCTGTCAAGAATGTGCCTCTTAAACTATCTCCCATTTGATCAAACTCAGCAATAGCATTATACTCTTTTCCATCCTCTTTTGTAAACACTACTGACCATCTACCACTCACATTATACTTGGTTGATTCGCCAGACAAGATCAACCTTTCATTTCCTTCCTCAATGTGTATTGGAACTGTTTGATCCCCTTTCGATGTTCGCTTGTACCAATTACCCTGGTATCCACTGCCCGATTTAACCAAGTTTAATTGCGCTTCAAAAAAAGGAAGGTTAATTAAAAGTGAATCGTCCTTTTCAACAATATCATCTACAAGAATTTTTTCACCAGCATTAATGATAGTCCACTTCAATGAATCTCCATTTGATTCCTGCAAAATATTAAAAGCAATGGGCAGGCTATCTTCTCTTACTATGACCGCTCTATATGTTTTTGATCCTTGATCATTTTGTTTACATGAAAAAAAGGTCAATAAACCCAATACAATAAAACAGGCAATTCTCATACTCTTATTCATAAGAATGAAGTTGTTTAAATATTCTTAAACATATCGGCGGTCATCTTTGGCAATTCAAATTCATGCTTCCAATTCCACTCCTCTCGTGCAACTGAATCATCGATACTTTTAGGCCAGCTATCTGCAATTGCCTGACGGTAATCAGGTTGATAACTCATTTCAAATTCAGGGATATGCTTTTTGATTTCAGCACCGATTTCTGCAGGTGAAAAACTCATTGAAGACAGGTTGTATGATGTCCTTACTTTGATATTTTTCGCTGGTGCTTCCATGAGCTCAATGGTAGCCCTGATAGCATCAGGCATGTACATCATTGGAAGATGAGTGTCTTCTTTTAAGAAGGACGTATATTTTTTCTTGAGTTTTGCAGCATGATAAATTTCAACTGCATAATCGGTGGTTCCACCACCTGGAGCTGACTTATAACTGATTAAACCAGGGTATCTCAAACTTCTAACATCCACTCCATAACGATGATGATAATAATTGCACCAGAATTCACCAGCATATTTACTAATACCGTATACTGTTGAAGGTTCAATAATGGTTTGTTGTGGACAATTCATTTTTGGAGATGATGGTCCAAATACTGCAATACTACTTGGCCAATATACTTTAGTCAGGTTTTCTTCTTTTGCAATATCAAGCACATTCAATAACGATTGCATATTCAAATGCCAAGCGAGAGGAGGGTTTTTTTCTCCTGTAGCCGACAAAATTGCAGCCAGTAAATAGATTTGCGTAACCCCCTGTCTGATTACCTGAACATGTAACATTTCCTTGTTCATTACATCAAGACTAACATAGGGTCCGGTTCCCTTCAGCAAATCATTTTCTTCTCTTAAATCAGAAGCAATAACATTTGTGCCCCCATATATTTTACGAAGGGCAAGGGTCAGTTCAACCCCTATTTGTCCACATGCTCCTATTACCAGAATTTTTTCTTTTTTCATACACCAAGGTTCAGAATGCAAACATATAGATTATGATTGAACCAACATATCTTTGCAGTATGCAAGCATTTCTTCAAGACCTGTTTAAAAATCAGGAATACGACCAAAAGAATTTTTTTCTTATTGCAGGCCCCTGTGTTATTGAAGACCAGGCGCTAGTTGAACAAATTGCATCTCATGTTTCAGGGCTCTGCAAAGAACTCGGAATTCCCTATATTTTTAAGGCATCCTACAGAAAAGCCAACAGAACCAGTGCTTCTTCGTTTACTGGCCTGGGAGACTCTTTTGGATTGGACCTCCTGAAACAAACTGGTGAAAAGTTTCATGTCCCTACCACAACAGATATTCATTCTGCAGAAGAGGCTGGAATGGCAGCACCCTACGCTGATATCCTTCAAATTCCTGCTTTTTTATGCCGCCAATCAGACCTATTACAATCCGCGGGAGAAACCGGAAAAATTGTAAATATCAAGAAAGGTCAGTTTCTCAGTGGAGAGGCCATGAAGTTCGCTGTTGAGAAAATCAGAAAAACTGGAAATGAGAAAGTAATACTCACTGAAAGAGGTACCACTTTTGGCTACCAGGATCTGGTAGTGGATTACAGAAATATTCCAATCATGCAATCTCATGGCGTTCCAGTTGTAATGGACTGTACCCATGCATTACAGCAGCCCAACCAAACTTCTGGTGTTACCGGCGGAAATCCACAAATGATTGGAACCATTGCCAAAGCTGCAATTGCTGCAGGAGCTGATGGTTTGTTCATCGAAACGCACCCAAACCCATCAAAAGCATTAAGTGACGGAGCCAACATGCTCAATCTGGAAAGATTAAAGGGCCTACTAGAACAGTTAGTAAAGATTAGGAAGGCAGTCGTTTAATTGTATCTCACAGGGTTTCTTTTGCCCTGCAAAATATAACGCTTAAGATTCATCCAAAAAGCTAGGATGAAATAGAATACAACTGGAGAACCTAGGGTGAGGCAAGAAATATAAATGAAATACTTTCTGATGGTGAAAGTGGAAATTCCCAACACTTCACCGATTCGTGTGCAGACTCCAAAAACCTGCCATTCAATGAAATTTCTGAATTTTTCCATAGTATAAAGATAAAATAATCCCCATTATTTCCAATAGTCTTGGTAAGGGTGCATGATTTAATTAATTTCGCGATGCAAAATCCTGCCTCAAGCTCCCCAATTTTGAGGTTATTTAATAAAACGGAAAACAGACGATTATGCTTTTTGATTTAGACCTTATTCAGAAGACGTACAAGGAAATGCCAGCAAAAGTAGATGCTGCAAGAAAAGCATTGGGCAGACCCCTCACTTTAGCAGAAAAAATTCTTTATTCTCACCTCTGGAATGGTGTTCATATCAGTGACTTTAATAGAGGAAAAGATTATGTTGATTTTGCACCAGACAGAGTTGCAATGCAAGACGCAACAGCGCAAATGGCACTCTTGCAATTTGACACTACAGGCAGGAAAAAAGTAGCTGTACCCTCTACCGTGCATTGCGATCACCTCATTGTTGCCAAAGATGAAAGTAAAGTAGACCTTAAAAAAGCAATTAATGAAAATGAAGAAGTTTACAATTTCCTTTCTTCAATTTCAAATAAATACGGAATTGGTTTCTGGAAACCAGGCGCAGGTATCATTCACCAGGTAGTTTTGGAAAACTATGCATTTCCTGGTGGTATGATGATCGGGACCGACTCCCACACAGTAAACGCAGGTGGATTAGGCATGATTGCAATTGGTGTTGGTGGTGCTGATGCCTGTGATGTAATGGCAGGCTTAAGCTGGGAATTGCTTATGCCTAAATTGATTGGTGTTAAGTTGACTGGCAAGCTCAATGGCTGGACTTCACCCAAAGATGTTATTTTAAAAGTTGCTGGTATCCTTACTGTAAAAGGTGGTACCAATGCAATCGTTGAATATTTCGGAGAAGGTGCAACAAGCATGAGTTGCACAGGTAAAGGCACCATCTGTAACATGGGTGCTGAGATTGGTGCTACAACATCAACCTTTGGTTATGATGAAAGTATGGGTCGTTATTTGCGTGCGACAGGAAGAGAAGCCGTTGCTGATCTTGCAGATGGCATTCGTCCATACTTGACTGGTGATGATGAGGTGTATGCAAATCCTGAAAAGTATTTCGACAAAGTTATTGAGATCAACCTCAGTGAATTAGAGCCACATTTGAACGGTCCTTTTACCCCAGATTTAGCAACGCCTATTTCTCAAATGAAAGAAGCAGCTGCTAAGAACAACTGGCCAACAAAAGTTGAAGTTGGTTTAATTGGAAGCTGTACCAACTCCTCTTACGAAGATATCAGCCGCGCTGTTAGCCTTGCTAAACAAGTTGCAGAAAAAGGATTGAAGACAAAGGCTGAATTTACCATCACACCAGGTAGTGAATTGGTAAGGTACACCATTGAAAGAGATGGCTACCTGAATACATTTGCTCAAATTGGTGCAACAGTATTTGCAAACGCATGTGGTCCATGTATTGGTATGTGGGACAGAATGGGTGCTGAAAAGCAAGAAAGAAATACCATTGTACACTCTTTCAACAGAAACTTTGCTAAGCGTGCAGATGGTAATCCAAATACTTTGGCATTCGTTGCGAGTCCCGAATTGGTAACAGCTCTTGCTATAGCAGGAGATTTAACTTTCAATCCGTTGACTGATACCTTGATCAACGAAAAAGGTGAAGCTGTTAAACTGGATCCACCTTCAGGTGATGAATTACCATCACGTGGTTTTGATGTTGAAGATGCAGGCTATCAAGCACCAGCTGAAGATGGCAGTGGTATTCAGATTGATGTAAAAGAAGACAGCAAGAGATTGCAATTGTTATATCCTTTTGCAGCATGGGAAGGAACTGATATCAAAGGATTGAAATTACTGATCAAGGCAAAAGGAAAATGTACGACTGATCACATATCAATGGCGGGACCCTGGTTGAAGTTCAGAGGACATCTTGACAATATCAGTAACAATATGCTGATTGGAGCAGTCAACTACTTCAATGAAAAAACAGACAACGTCAAAAATCAGCTGACTGGCGAATATGGTCCAGTACCTGCTACTCAACGTGCATATAAAGCTGCAGGAATTGGCAGTATTGTTTTTGGTGATGAAAATTATGGTGAAGGATCTTCAAGAGAACATGCAGCCATGGAACCAAGACATCTTGGAGTACGCGTAGTGATGGTAAAATCTTTTGCCCGTATTCATGAAACCAACTTGAAAAAACAAGGTATGCTTGCGCTTACTTTTGCCAACAAAGAGGATTATGAAAAAGTACAGGAAGATGATACCATAGATGTAATTGGACTAACTTCTTTCACTCCTGGTGTTGCTTTGCAAGTGGTTTTAAATCATAAGGATGGATCAACAGATACGATTGAAGCAAACCACAGTTACAATGCACAACAAATTGAATGGTTTAAATCTGGTGGTGCTTTGAATGTAATCAGAGCAGCTGCTAAGAAATAATCTCTGAAATATTTATGCAAAGGGGATGGCTTATGCCTTCCCCTTTTTTTGTGGAATTTGTTTAGCCGGTTTGCTTGGTGTGGTTGAGGGAAGAGTTGAGTTGTTGGTGGATGGCTTAGGAACCATGTTTGGCTTTTGTGAAGTTTTCGCTTGTTCAGGCTGTCCATATACAAACCTTTCTGTTCTTACGATGGTCCCCATGGTTGCATCGTAATAGTTCCAGACTCCATGTTTTATTTCGGCCGACTCATGTTTGATGATTTTTCTAATCATCCTTTCAGGATGATCGATATCCGGTACCATAATGGTGTCATATGGATTTGAAGGATCTACTGCTTTCCAACTTTCCTCACGCAACAAATCACCCATTCGGTTATAATACATTTGCTTGCCATCTCGAAATCCAGCGATATAATATTCTTGAGCAATGAGATCTCCCATTAAACTAAACTTCTTCCAGGGGCCTTGTTTTTTGTCATTATAGAAATACCCCTCCTCTTCAAAACCAGGTTCACCCCTCACCTCCTCATACCTGAACCACCAAGGTCCTTGCTTTTTCTTGTTTTTGTCTATTCTATTAATGGTATCTCCCCTTGGCGATATTTTATATTCTATCCAATATTGGGCACTGGATACAGAGGGAAAAACAAGTGCCAAAACAAAAATCAACCTGAACAGGAAATCCATTGGTTTACCTTGAATATTTCTATATTGCAACATCCTTCAAATTAAAAAAAACAAGCCATATGTTTAGCAAAGTTTTTCACAAAACAATTTCAGTTTTTAGTATTGGATGTTTATCACTTTTCGTAGCATTACCCACAAGCATAAATGCACAGATCAAAGCGACTGAAGGGACATTGAGAATGAAAAGCCTGACTGAAAAAGCAACACGTGCTTCCAATAGTTCTTTGAAGGATGTTAATTTCAGAAATATAGGCCCAAGTATCATGAGCGGGCGTGTTGATGATCTTGAAGTCAATCCCAATAACCCTACCGAATTTTATATTGCTTATGCAACAGGGG
>Ga0315906_10001822_pt1 | contig 30873 bp, 20 predicted proteins | sample LakEriMetagenome_4_FD_203526 | JGI IMG/M metagenome (GOLD analysis project Ga0315906, IMG submission 203526) | Freshwater fungal communities from buoy surface, Lake Erie, Ohio, United States - Buoy 2 MA122 | ecosystem: Environmental > Aquatic > Freshwater > Lake > Lake biofilm | place: USA...
CCAAACTCCAATATGGGTTCGTCCAGACAGTTTAATTGCTAATCGGTATGATGGGTGTATGCAGGTTGTAGGGCATACGCCACAACAAAATGGTATTGAATCCGTTGATGGTGTGCATTTCATTGATGGTTTGAGCAAAGGCCAATACCTGATGATTTTGAATGGAGTTCCCCATCGGATGCAAATTAACCTTGAAACTGTAGAAATATGAAAAATATACTGATAATATTGTGTTTAATAGCGGTAAATGCATGTGCCGGAAACGGTGAAAAAGAGCAAGCCGCTCGTCCAGATACTATCAAGAATATGGAGAAATACAACCAATTAGCCACTCAAGCGGAAGCCTATTGCAAGCAACGGGGTCTCAATTCTGATTTCTTTTATTTAGTAGATCTAGGTCAACATTCTGGATACAAACGTTTCCACTTGTGGGACTTCAACAAATCCGCCATCGTAAAATCTTATATGGTGAGCCATGGCTGTGGTCATCTGCCATGGAGTAGCACCTATTCGATGGAACAAGCCCGATTCAGTAATCAGGAGGGTTCCAAACTTTCTTCTTTGGGCCGTTACATCATCAAGGAACGGGGCGGGAGTCAGTGGGGGATAGGTGTCAAATACCTCATACATGGTGTTGATGCAACCAATAACAATGCCTTGAGGCGTGCCATCGTATTGCATTCATGGGAACAGGTACCGGATGAGGAGGTTTTTCCTAAAGGCACACCCGAGGGATGGGGGTGCCCTGCTGTTTCTAACGATAGCATGCGCGAGATTGATGCCATGTTGAGAAAGGCAGGTGCTAACACTTTGATGTGGATAGTGGATTTGTGATTCATGCAGCTATCAGCATCCCATTTTTACCATAACGAGAAACGAACACAGATTTGGCTGATCAAAAGGATTTTCGCTGATTTTAAATTTCGATTTTCAGAAATACGTGCAGATCTACAAGATCCGCTAGATTCGTGTTCTTTTCTGATTACTGGTCACCTGCCTTCGGCGTGGTCTTCTGCAAGGCAAGTTGGTGAAACGGGAAAGCTGATGATTCGGATGCAGCTGATTGCCTTCAGATTTGATTTAGCTCCATTGTTAAATCCGTTTTGATCCGTTCAATCGGCTACATCCGTGTTCCATTTCCTACCGCCACGAGCAGATTGGGAACGCTGATTGATGCGGATTTGATTTAGCACCATTGTTTAATCCGCTGTGGATATCTTAAGACCTTAATTTGAAAGCTGTTAATTTTAACATTGATGGGTTGTATGGTCTGTTTTTTTGCTGTTGAATTTATATTTTAGTGGTAATACTCTTTAAAATTCATGTTTTGAAAATTGTTTTGTTGACCAATGGAATATATTTTGTTGCTCCTGCTGTTTTTTGTTTTGATTCCTGTTTTATCCCAATATCGTTTGGTCAGGATAAAACAAGAGAGGCCATTGGCACAAGTTGAATCGGAGCAGCAGCATAACCCTGTCGCCTCTGAAGAGGTTGTGTTGTCATCTTCAAATTCCCAAGAACATGGCAAACGCCAAATGGCAGTGGATCGTCTCAAGCGTATTCATGATGCCTATCATGGCCGAAGCGACCAATTGTTCAACGTCCTTATTTTTGATGATGCCTTTTTTGCCACTTTGAGGTACGAACAAGGCGCATTGGATTTTTTGCACCAATCGAAGCGTGTAGTGAGTGAGGATGACAGTATAAAGTCAGCCATTTACTACACTCAAGAAATCAAGCGTGACCCACATCAGGCGGCTTTTTACACCAACAGAGGACATTCATTCATGCGGATGGGCATGCACAAGCACGCGTTGCAGGATTTCTCTAAAGCGATTGAGCTCAACGACAAAGAGTCTTATTACTACTACAACCGCGGATTCGCATGGCTAGCCCTCGGCGAGCATGGCATGGCTTGGTTCGATTGGCTACAATCCAGCAAGATGGGTAATGAGCCCGCCAGGCGGATGATTTATCAGTGATTAGTGATTAGTGACAAGTAACAAGTAACAAGTAACAAGCAGGTGGATGACAATAAAACAACACTAGTAGACACTGCTACTGCTACTATTACTGTTACTGCTACTTCTGCTACTGCCTCCCGTCACTTTTTGCGGAATGAAATTCGCGCTAATCCACCCGATCCGTAAAATCCGTGTTCCATTTTTGTTCACCCTTCTTCCGATAGCTATCGGACAGGATTAGGGAGAAGCTTGTGACCTGTCACTGATAACTTGTCACTAATAACAAAAAAAAGCCCAACATTACTGTCGGGCTTCTTCGTGGAGTCGGAGGGAATTGAACCCTCGTCCAGACAAGGGACTCATACGCTTTCTACATGCTTAGTAGATTATTGGTTGTAGGGCATGACCGAGGGAATCAACAAACCAAGCCTTGCCTTAGCTCCTTTTTCTCGTTTCCATTTAGGAGCATCGTGGAAACCAACCCGAGAGAACGATACCCGTTGTGCGGCATTAACGGGTGGAACACCGCACCAGGTAGCTTGGACCACGCTATCTGAAGCGTGGGCTTAGGCAATCCATCTGAGACGGATTAAGCCGCAAGCGCGTAAGTGTTTTCGCCACTTAAAGCGTTGAGAGTTGAGATTAACGAGCCATATTCACAACGCTCGGCATGCTTACATACAAACCTCACCTGCTGTCGAAACCGGTCGACCCCGGGATTGGTAGTGCAAAGATAATATAGGGAATTAGTATTTAGCTCAAATTCAGGAAATTAAATTTGCTGAACAGCCTGTTTTTTGATTAAATTAAATGGTTTGGTTCTGAAATAGTTCGTAATACATATTTACAATATTAAATCAACTTGTTAAGCGGGTTCATCTTGCTGAAATACAATAATATAGAATATTATAGAAGTATCAGTCGTTATGGAGTTTCATTTGAAGTTGTTTTTTCGTCGACACATGTGCTTGTTATGTAGTTGATTGCGTTTTTTTTGTAACTTTACTATTTAAAATTTTAAAGTAAATATTCAATTTTATTATGAGCAACGATTCATCCAAATTTGGGTTGTTAGATCTTTTCAAGATTTCAGGATTAATAATCATCCTTATCAGTGTTGGTCTAGGGCTTTTGTATTTCTTCAAGGGAAACATAGCTTTGAGTGGATTCTTAACACTAATGGTAGTCGTAGGTTTTTTTATAACCATTAACTTTTTAGAAAAAAACAAACAGTTCATGGTCAATTCACGATTCAGGCATTGGTCAATGTACATCTGGATTGTATTTTTTGCCTTAAGCGGAGTAACTTATTTATTCATGGAGCATGCCTTCAACATAGAATTCGGATATAAACAACGAATCATGAGTCAGGCCGAAGAAAGGGTAAAGGCCTTGGATCTTATAATAGACGATTTCCAAAGTCATGGAACTTCAGTCATACGCGATTATAAAAGTAGCTATAGAACAAATTTAGCATACGCTACAAATAGTCCGACAGATCCATATTTCATCAAGTTAACCGGAAGGCCCTATAATTGGAGTGCCAGCGCTCTTAGTGGCTGGCTTTTAAGAACAAGTTCTGATCAAACTACTCGATTCAGCAACATAAGCCTTCTTGTAGCTGATGCCGATAGTATCAAGAGCAGAGGCTTTAACCTGAAACTTTCATCCGTAAAAGCAAAAGTGCAGCAGATTAAAAATCAAAATTGGAACGTATTTATAAATTGGAATCGTTTAAAATTGGAATACGCCTTTGTAAACTTGGAAAGCGAGGCGAAAATTTTAGTGGATGATTTAAATAGCTATTGTTTAAGTTCGTTGCCCTATGTCAACACCCCCAGTACCCAACCACTGGTACATGTGACCCAAAATACTCCCTTGAAACTTGATGATATGGCCGCCATAAGGGGAGAGTTTGGCCAAGGACGAGCCACAGCATTGGGGTTGTTCATGATGACCCAACTATTGTTGTTAGTGCCATTTGTATTTAAAAAAACAAATAAGCCTCCAAGACGAAACGTAGGAAAAGTAAAGGGAGGGGTGCGAATTCTTGGAATGAATGAATACGAGGGATGTGGTTGATTTTTCTAATATAGATTCAAGTATTTTTGATTTTTTAAACAATTACCAAATACGAGTATTATGACACCAGATATGTTTTTGTTGGGGATTAATGAACACACTTTAGAAGTGCTCAAAAACAAATTGAGAGAAGGTAGATATACACTTTCAGATTACGAAAGAGCTGGTTTAAGTGAGTCTAAATTGATTGAATTAACTGCTTTCAAAAGGCAGGAAGAAGAAAAAGAGCGAGCCTATAAAAGTCGAGCTCAAGTAATTTCCAAGCTGAGTAATCCTTTGACTTCATTTATTGATATTAATAATTATCTGGATTCGTCTCAAATCACCATTGATGATTTTATCAATGATGAGATTCCCGACAGCATTGGAAAAACAATCAGAAAATATCGTAACGGTGAAATCAATTTCGATATTAGCAATGAAGGAGTAACATCTTCGGAAGATTTTCCCGAATTACCTAGTGGTAGAATGGACCTCTATTTCATAGGTTTGCCAAGTTCTGGCAAGTCCACACTTCTTGCCGGTTTGCTTCATGAAGCCCACAAGTCTGGTAGGTTGAAAGTTGATGGCAAGGTGAATTGGAAAGGAAACATTTATAGCCAGGATTTGATCGAGAATTTGAATCAAGGTGTAATACCTGAGCCCACGCAGACGGGTCGATATATTTTTATTGAGAGCTCCCTATGCGACGATAACAATGAAGAGCATCCTTTAAATCTTATTGAGGTACCCGGTGAACGGTGGGATGCTACCAATAGGGTTGGGTCTGCTGACGAGTTGAAGCACTTGAAAAATGAAAACCAGAAAGTGATGTTTTTCGTCATAGATGCTAATCCCAACAGGCCTGTGATTAAACAATCTACTGCATTTAATAATTTGTTGACGGTTTTTAAAGAAAACGGTGTGCTTGATCAAACGTTGGCGGTTTATATAATTGTAAACAAGTTTGATTTAATTGATGATCAATACCGCAGCTATTCCGGAGAGCTTGATCCATGTGTGGGATTAAATTATTTTAATGAACATTTTTTGTCTTTTAAGAATAATTTGATCACGCACCGTGAGAACGGTGATTTGAAATTTGAGATCATATTATTCCCGTATTCCATTGGAGATGTTTGGTATGGTAAGTTTGTTTCAAAGTTAAATCGCCTGCATGCCGCAAACATTTTGAACCAAATGTTTGCCGACACCTTTAGTAACCGCTGAAGTAATCCCTATTGTCATTATCATTGAATAAATAAAGCCGCTGTAATCTAAAATGTCTGACATCCATTTTTTCATCTGGGGTACTCATGTGGGTAACAAGGAGCAGTTTAGCTCCCCTGATTTCCCTAGTACAGATTTGGCCAACTTAAATAAAAAGTTATCAGTTGACGAACGGAATAATAAGGCTTTTATCGCAATTTTGGGTAGAGAGTCCTCTAAAGCCTTCAAGCTTGAGGATTGCGGGCCATGGTATATTATTTCTTGTTTGATGCTAAAAAATGTGGGGGATCTTTTGGACGCACGACCTGGTTTTATGCGGTTTTCTTTTGTAATTAAAAAAGGATCTGTCCCTACTTTTGACCCTTTTTCCAAATTGAATGAGATTGCTGATTCCTATTATGAAAAATCCAGTGATTCCGTAGCATTAACTGTGAAGGCACATGATTTTGATTCTAAAATCAAAAGCCAACTTCCATCTTTGAATTGTGAAGTACGAAATATGAATACCACCCCACGGACTGGAGGCGGTGATATCGGTTTTATTGGTATCCAAGATCCCAAAGATGCATACGCAAAGTTTTTAGGAAATGGTTCTCGTAGGTTATGGTCCTATGAGTTAAATTACTTGGTGTCTGCCAGTATCGTTGCTCAAATAGCAAAACTTCCCGGGTTTTTGCCATTAGACGGCCCTTTAAGGATTCGGATTCTATTTAGGGATTTTCATCGATTAAAAGAGGTTCGTATAGACAACAGACCTCAAAAAAAATCTGATGATGGTATTTACATCTTTAACGAGGGTGATAGTTTAACATACAGATATGAAGATCGGGAATTGGAAGAATATGATTCAATTAATGGAGATAGGATTATTTCAATTTCATCAAAACAAAAAGTCGGGGCAGGTGCTAAAACCAAATATAGGCGGGTCCTATTTCTTATCTCTTTTTTTGTCATGCTATTGATCAGTGGTGGTATTTATTACAAATATTTCGGGCCAAAGGAAGCGCCACCTCAAGAACAACCAACTGCTCCCCCCCCTACGAATCCAAAACCGCCTGTGGCTGATACTTTAGACACCAATAGCCTTGCTCCAGCTGAAATCGCACCTCCCATAAATGAACAAGATACCATTACTGAAACTCAAAGAAGTAAAAGAGACACAATCGGTTCTAATAAGTCTCTCCCAAAAAGTGGGCAAGATTCAAATAACAGGCAGAAGAAAGATAAGTCAACGCAGAAGATTGAAATGTCAGACGGAGAAGGTTGAAATGCCAGACGGAGACCCCTAAGAATGAACATAATTTAATAATTTTTTATGACATCTAAAAACAAAATATACATAATTGGTTTTGCAACTGTTACATTGTTGATGATTTTGATTTTATTTTATTCGAGCAATGAAAATGATAAATATCCTCCTGGTGGTCCGATAGTTGATTCTGTTTCAGTCCCAAATCCGGTACCGCAGAATCCAAGGTTGGATTCTTTGATTCAACAGTATGACGCGCATCCATGGGATTTGACACATAAAACTGATTTTTATTTGCCCAATCTAACCAAAATAGAGGTTGATTTTACCACTGGTGAAATGACCGAGGAGCAAGCGGATTATTATACCACATACTTGAATGATTTTTACGCTAAAAAAATGATTGATTGGGTTGAAAATAATCTACCAAGGTCCTATGACCCCGGTAAATTTAGGGCTATTGCAACTGAAATGGAGGAGTTGTTAAGTCATAGTGGTGGTAAAATTTCACCGAATTCGATTGATGATTGTCGTAAGTCAATTGGCATGATTAATGATTTGAACTCATATCTTAGTAGATTCACGTATTTTTTTAAAGAATTAGCTGAAGTGGACGATGCTGCAGAATACCTTGCATTTTATAACGATACGTACATTCCAATTGTTGATGAAAAACGGGGACTGAATATTTTGCTTCATAGTAATCCAGAGGTTAAGTCGAAATGTGCGCAAGCAGAAAGGCAGACTAAGGTCAAGGCTGAATCTATCTAGCTGAATCTATAGAAGAAAAACCAAAAGTATAAGTATAAATACAAGTTAGTCCAATTTGTAATTCGTTTTTATAGTTTTAAAAAATAAAGAATATGAAATTATTTCCTATTACTCCAAGTTTAATTATTAAAAATTTATTATTTACTTTAATCATTTGTTTATTTTCAACTACGACTAAAGGTCAGCAGGAATACCCTGCTAACTTTGATGATTGTATTAAAAAACTTAATGAAATTTCCAAATTACTCAAGGATTCACTGAAATCTCTTGAAAATGCCAAAATGGAAATTGACGCTGAAAAAGTTAAATCAAAAAAACTTAGTGACGATTTAACTACAAAGCAAGATGAAATCAAATCTTTGAATTTGCAGATAGAATCCATTAATAAGAATCTGGAAAAAATTATTTCAGAAAAGGTGGCGGACGAATTGAAAAAGCAAATATTAGATGGCAAGGTGTATGAAAAAAAGGATTACGATGCTCTTGGTAGGCAACTTAAGGATTGTGAAAATGATAAACGTAATTTTGAGCAGGAAAATGATGCCTTGAAGAAAGATATTGGAATTCTTAAAAGTAAAAACAGTGAATTATCTGATGCGTCGTCTCGTTTAGAAAACAATTCTGTTGCATTAGGAACAACTGTGAGATCCGCATATGATAGAGGTAAAAAAGAAAAATATCTTAATTTTGATTTTGGACCTGATTTTATAAATCAAAGTCCGGATACCGCCTATGCCACAATTGAGTTGATAAGGAATAAGTTCAAGCAGTATGCGAATTTAAAAGACAATCCTGATTCTGAACTAAAGGATTTTGGTAGAAAAAGTGAACAATACCTTCGCGCATGCGAAATTCTATATGAATTGAATGTCCTACTTTATCAATTTCCCAATAAGAAAAAAATTGATGATGCCATTGCCAAGGCCAAGTCTAGCTCTGATTTCAAATCATTTCCTGCTTTAACGGTTAACAGGGATAAATTCATAGATATCCTTGGCAGTTCATGTGCCTTCTTTTCCAATGTTGAAACCTATTACATAGAAAATCAAAAAATTGTGCAATTCCCAGATGTTGCCAAAAAGAAAACATTGAAAAAATATCAAGCGGAAGCTGCAAGTCGTAAGTTTTACAAGTTAGATGAATTCATAGACAAGATTGTCGCAGGTGAATCTCCAAGCCGGGATTGCAAATGAGATTTTTAATAAAATTTATTTATTTCATTCTACTGCTTAATTGTTCAGTAGCATTTTCACAGGTGTATGATTCCAATGTGTGTTTGAATCATTTTGACTTGGTTTCTCTTGTAGGTAAACCTGAAACTACCGCTTTCAGCACTCAAAAATTCTCTTCCATACTTTCAAATAATAGTATTATTCAAAGCTATTACACTGATGGTTTTTATTTTGATGGCATTAATCTATCGTTTGCTTCCGGAAGGGTTTCGATTGGAACAGATAATATTTTAACATTTTTTACATATGAGGGGAGGATAGTTGCTTTTGATTACATGGCTCGGAAATCATGCATTGATGAGGTTTTTGAGGCTTGCTCTGATATTTTCAGTAAAAAAAGAATAGGAAGGACTGGTTTTCAGTGGAATGATAATGTTCATTTGTATTTTTCATCATTGGAAAACGGAAATAAAATGATCAAGGGAATGGATTATGTTTTCCTAGAGCCAATGGTGATGTCAGCAAAATACCAAAAAAAATCAGCTGATAGCCTCCTGCTTTCTGGTATCGAGAAAGTTAATAAAAGGGATTGGAAAAATGCCATTCTTGATTTTGAATCTGGCAAATCCCTTCATCCATCTTATTCGATTAAAGCAGATAGCTTGATCGCAAATGCTAAAAAATCGGCTGTTGATTATCATGTAAGCGCTGCTGAGCAAAATATTTCCCGTAAATTGTATTTCATAGCACGTGAAGATTATGTTTCAGCTGCTCAATATTCCAACAATAGAAGCTATTATATACGGCTTGCCGATGAGATGCAGGTTACAGGTATAAAGCATCGAATTGACCCGATGGTTTCCGATGCAAAAAACTTGGCAAAAAACGGCAATTTACATGCAGCCATTAAGTTGTTGAAGGAAGCATTGAGCTTTGATTCCAGGAATATCGAGTTGAAAAAGCTGATCGAAGAATACGAGACTTCTCAAAATCATATGATGACCCGTTCAACCAAAGTGTTTAAGTATGATGAATTATTACCAGCGAATATGGAGTCTTTCAAATCGGCTGTAGAATCATCACTTATACCTTTTGTTGATACATCTGATACGGGTGGTTTCAAGTCAAGACTGGTTTTCAATTTTGATACTCTTGGAATAATATCACACAAGATTGATGTATTTGATGCCAGTTTCAGTTCTCAAGGCTTAATCAAAAATTGGCGTAGCTTAACCATTGGTGGCGAACTGCTAAAGCCAACGGTTGTCGACACATTTTTTATGGCCTCTTCTGATACTTTGAGTATCAATGCCTCATGGTCCAAGGAAAAGTTTGTCATACCATACAAGGTTAATAAAAAGATGGATTTTAAGTTGGGCACTGGAGAAACAGGGTTAGATGGTGATGTTTTTTCAAAGCAATTGATGCCTCCTAGTGGATATCGTTCATGTTCCTCCATGATGCGAGATGGATTATATGATTTTATTGAAACAGAACATAAGGTTTCAGGCTCACCATTAGTCAATGGCAAGTTTGAATACGAAATCAAACACTTGACTTTCAATGACGATGATTCGTATGAAGTTACTGCCACTGGCTTTTTGAATAACAGTGGTCCAGTTAATGTGTTTTATTCATTGGTCATGCCCGGCTGGGGTACACGAAAAGTTTATCCAGAGAAAAGGAGACGTTCAACCACCAGGTTTTTGGGCTTTGTAGCAATGGCAGGTATGGCTGTAATATCAAAAATGGAGTCTGATCGAGTATATGATCAATACCTTCAAGCTCAATTGGATTCAGATCAAAACACCATGGACGATTTGTACTTCAAATCAGATTTGTTCAATAAAGCGTTTCTTGCCAGTGCAGGTATTGCAGGCACTATTTATTTGGTTGATGTGATTGACGTCATTGTTGGAGGGGCCAGAAATAACAGGTTCGCAAGGTCATTGGATAAAAGGCTTAAGGAACGGCCCCTTAAATTGTATGAAAATGGACGCTTCATATGAGTTTTGTAATATCTCGAATAAAACGATTGTAATTCAAATCATGATTTGAATTGAAAATAGATTCCTCACATTTCAATTTGTCATAAGATATATATTAATCGTAATTTTTTGAAGTAAAACACATTCAAAAGCCATGGTAAGTTCAAGGTTTCTACTTTATCTTTTTATTTGTTTGTCTTTTTTTTCGTGTGAAAAGGAGTCTGTGGAATGGGATTTGGCCAAAAATCCGGCTCAACCTCTAGTAAAGACAGGTGACTTCTCCGGGTTATTTCATGATGCTGTAACACTTAATGGTCAAGTATTGAATGATGGACATGCCGGGCTTGACGAAAGGGGTTTTGTCATTTCGCAGTTACCCTTGCCCGATATAAATGATACGGTACATGCAGTTGGTAAGGAATTGGGCAACTACTCCAAGGAAATAACAAACCTCCAGCTTTTGACTAAATACTATTATCGTGCTTATGCCAAAAATGGCATTGGTGTTGGTTATGGTGAGCAAAGGGAATTTACAACTCTTGCTGCTCCAAGTATTCCTGTTTTGACAACCAAAAATATTTCTGGTATAACATGCTTTTCTGCCTCCTCTGGAGGAGATATTTCGAATCAAGGTGGATCACCTGTAACTTCCCGGGGGATTTGTTGGAGTACATCTCAGAACCCAACAACTAATGATACCAAAACAGTAGACGGCTCAGGAATCGGCTCATTTAACAGTTCGTTGAATTCTCTTACGCCTGGAGTAACGTATTATGTAAGAAGTTATGCTATCAATTCGGTTGGGGTAGGCTATGGCAACCAATTTTCCTTTTCTACAACAATACCAACCATTCCTACAGTTAGCACCTCTAGCGTTACTTCCGTTTCCACAAACACTGCAACTGTTTCGGCGCAAATTACATCCAATGGTACATGTTATTCCAGTTTAAGTCAAAAAGGTATATGTTGGAGTACATCACCTAACCCCACACTTTCCAACTCATCTGTGAGTAATTCTGCAACTACCAATACCTATTCTTGCAATTTATCCGGATTGTTAACAAACACTACCTATTATGTAAGGGCTTATGCCACTAATAACACCGGCACATCTTATGGTAATCAATTGACATTCACAACATTGAATAGTTCTCCACCCATGGTGAGCACCAGTCCCGCAAATTCCATTACAACCAACAGTGCCATTGGTAATGGAAATGTGACCTTTCAAGGAACTTATACTGTTACGTCAAGGGGTATTTGTTGGAGCACCTCTTCAAATCCTACTACTGCAAACTTTACATGTACATCTGGAGGGGGGTTAGGTGCATTTTCGTGTAATATGAGCGGATTGTCTCCCAATACAACCTATTATTATCGTGCGTTTGCGATCAGCGGCGCAGGAACCGTTTATGGCGGACAGTCCTTTTTTACAACTTTATCATCCACCTCTCCAAGTGTAACAACTACCTCCGTAACAGGTGTATCATATACAAGTGCCACAGGGAATGGTAATGTAACCAGTCAAGGCAGTTCTACGGTTACTTCTAGAGGCATTTGCTGGAGCACCACACCAAATCCAACCACTGCCAACTCCCTATGTACTTCTGGATCTGGTACCGGCACATATGCTTGTACCATGAGTGGTTTGTCTGCAAATACCACTTATTATGCGCGTGCTTTTGCCACAAACAGTGCCGGAACTTCTTATGGATCACAAGTCACATTCACAACCTTGTCCTCTTCTCCGCCTAGTGTTACCACTAACTCCGTTACAGGTATCACCACTAGCAGTGCCACAGGAAATGGTAATGTAACAAACCAAGGTTCTGCTACGGTGACTACACGAGGTATATGTTGGAGCACATCTCCAAACCCAACAACAGCCAATTCTTCGTGTACTTCTGGATCAGGTACCGGAGTTTTTTCATGTACCATGAGTGGATTGGCAGTCAATACCACTTACTACGTCCGCGCTTTTGCCATAAGCAGCGCTGGAACTTCTTATGGTTCCCAGACCAGCTTTACAACTGCTTCAGTTCCTGCAAGTGTCACCACCAATTCGGTTTCTGGCATTACATTCTCCAGCGCTACTGGAAATGGTAATGTTACAAGCCAAGGCACCTTTTCTGTTACTTCACGTGGTATCTGTTGGAGTACATCACCCAACCCAACCACAGCCAATTCAACATGTACATCTGGTTCAGGTCTTGGTGCGTTCTCATGCACCATGAGTGGTTTGGCGGGGAGTACCACATATTATGTGCGGGCTTTTGCCATCAGTGGTGCTGGAACGGTTTATGGTGCTCAAACTTCATTTACAACAAGCGCCCCAACACCCCCTAGTATAACAACAAACACGGTCACTGCTATTTCATCTACCAGTGCAACTGGGAATGGTAATATTACCAATCAAGGTTCTAGTCCCATCACCCAAAGAGGATTATGTTGGAGCAGTATCAACTCAAGTCCAACCGTTGGTGGCACAACATATTGTACTTCTGGAACTGGAACTGGAACTTTTTCATGCGCACTAACCAACCTGAACCCTGGAACTTTGTATTACGTTAGGGCATTTGCTGTGAATTCGGCTGGTACCTATTATGGATCATCGGTTTCTTTCGTTACTTCATCAACTCCTCCTGCTCCATCGTTGGTTTACCCATCCAATGGTGCAGCCCTAACCAGTTTAGCCAGCCAATATTTAACATTTCAATGGAATTCTGTAGCGAATGCCACAAATTACAGGATTGACCTATCAAAAAGCAGCAGTTTTGCTGGATCAGTGATTACATTGATCGCCTGTCCTGGCGGAACAGGTCCAAATCCATCTACATCTGCATACAATCGAAATACTACAACTTCTACATCTTTTTGCATCAATCACGGAACCTCCACTCAAAATGGAACATGGTATTGGCGTGTGCAAGCGCAAGTAGGAGGGGTTTGGGGTTCATGGTCACCAACTCGCACCTACACTTGGGTCTGGTAAAGCACAATATCAGTTAGAAAGGTTTTTTGCGCCTGTTAGAAATCGATCGACCTGAATAAGTGGTCCGACTGAAGAATCCTTGCCAATTGCAGTGGATTTAAGCAATGAAATGATTGAGTTATTGGGTAGTTCGGGTTTAATTGATTTCACCAGTGCTACGGCTCCCGACACAATTGGGCAGGCCATACTGGTGCCATCCAAAAACGCATAATTATCACCAGGAATTGCATTGTAAATACCTTTTCCTGGTGCACTAATAGTGGATCTTGATCCAAAATTGCTGAAATCCGCTGCAGTGCCATTTTGATCTGTTGCGGAAACGATGATGGTGGATCCTGAACGGTTCATTGGGTCCAACCCAATCACCACTTTTTGATTGCCAGCTGCCATTACGCAAGTGACTTTTCGTTTTTCAATGTATCCAAATAGTTCCCTCCATAATGCTTCTTCGTCTTTGAAAGAGTTTTTAACCATTTCTTCTTGCAAGGATGGTGGTAAATACTTCAAAGTGGAGTCAAAATACATCCCTATAGACATGTTTATGACATCTGCGCCGTTCTTCGCTGCATACAGCAATCCATTAATGATGTAGCTACTTGACATCATTCCATTCGAGTCGGATACTTTGATAGCCATTATTCTGACTTTTGGGGCTATGCCCGATGTTCCTGAATTGTTATTGATATTGCCAGCCACGGTGGATGCAACATGTGTACCATGATCACTAGATCCCTGCGAGGAGTTGTCTGGCGATACATCCGTGGATCCATCAACTGCATTGTATGTAACGGCAATACGGTTTTTCAGCTCTATATGGTTGATGTCAAATCCATTGTCCAAAACAGCAACAACTACACTTGAGTCACCAGTCGTGACATCCCAGGCTTTTTGAACCCCTATGGCATCAAAATACCATGATTTGCTGTTGTCTGAGAAAAAAGGGTCGTTTGAACTATAGGTGTTACTGAAGAGGTATTCGTCCCAAACAATTATATCCTTTTCTGGGAAAATGGCTTTTACTTTAGATTTGAAAGTTTTTCTGGATGGTTCATCAATACGAAATTGGAATCTCATAATGGTGGTGTCATAAGCCAATAGTTTTATGCTGTCAGATTCCAATTCATCGATAATTATGTTCGAAATTCCTAAAGCATCACTCGTATCATTAAGAATCGCCATATTGATTATGTTTTGGACAATGAACCGTCTGTTGACAGTGTCCCTTATGACATCCTCCTTTGGGATTTTCACAGGTTTTCCCGGATTGATAACGGAAATGATTTCATTGTTTGCTCTAGGGTTTGTATCCTTACCAGCACTAATGATCATATACCAAATGAGTGCCGATATCAAAATGAAAAAAACAATTGCAAGGTAATAGTACCAGGGGAATGTCTTTTTTACATGCTCATTGTTTTCATCCGGTGAATGCGAATTGTCATTTAATCTTTGATTGTTTGTCAGGCTTTCGCTCTCCTGATACTCATCAATGGTTCGTTCGTAACGAGGTGAACGAGTTTCCGGTTGGCCTGTTGTGTTTGCCTCGTCATTTATTTCCTTGGGATCATTTTGAGGCGAAATCGGTTCTTCATCGTTTTCCAATTTGAAATTAGCCGGAGGCATGAAGGTCCTGGACGAAATTTCCCAACCCCAAATTATGCATATGTCATTTCCATTGTAGTAAAGGTCGTGGCAACCGTCTTTGAATAGTATTGAAATGATTTCGTTCCATTCTTCTATTTGTTTCTTGTTGTCTGATGATTGTAGTCTTTTTAAAATCGAATGTATGTGTTTCCTGAAATTCCAATACTGATTCATTATGTCGTTTTGCAAATCATCGCTCAACGAGTTTATGTTTTCCCAATTCCCTGTTTTATCTGAAAACCATTCAACTTTACTGTCATTTAGGATCGGCTTGGCAATGGAAATGGAGTAGAATTCACGGTTGTTGCTTGATATGAACGAGTTAATGGCGTCATACTGCTTGTAAAGATATTTTCCATTCGCTGATAATGGCTGCTGGGAATTCAGGTCCTTGGTGGTTACAATGTATGTCATGGTTGGGCTTTTTATTGGATGTAGTATTCAAGTATATAAGGAAGTACGAATGGTGTTGATGTTGATGGCCCAACCATGCCGTTGATTGATTTTGTGATTGTGCCATTTTGCCTGACGGTAAGATTGTAGGGTACGGATTGGTTTCTGCTGCGTCCTTTTTTTCTATATAACCATACGTATACATGATACGAACCGTTTTTCAGTTCTGGACCACATTCGAAATTTACATGTTCTACTGGAGAATCACTTGAGGGCCCTCCCGCATTCATATCGATTTGAAGCTTTCCGCCTCCTTTTGATTGTGAGTTTCCTCTGCAATGTTTTTGGAATGAGATCTTGTCATTATAAGGATCCTTAATTCCAAGGTCAAGGTCATCATAAGTGTTCCACGTCAGGGTGAAGGAAAGGCATCCAAAATCCCCGTCATTTTCTAGCACCCTCAATGAGTCGTATGCCATACTCACTGTATCAACAACAAGGGTTGTGTCTCTAATGTATTTTATATCATTACACCCGCATTCGATTGCGCTTTCCAACTGATTTAATTTCTGATGTGTGTACTTGGTGGTTTGCAATATATGGTCTTCGTTTTTACATGCCTTGAAAAAAAACAACATTGATACCCCGATAAATATGAATAGCAGAATATAAAAAAACCACCAGTTCTTTTGAGCAAACATTGAAATGTTGTGAATTATGTTGAAGTCATAAGTTGGATGTTCCTGTTTTGTATGAGGGGGCGCTTATTCAAATATTGAGATTTTATCTGCTCTAAACATCCAGTATTTAATCGACCTATTCCGGGCAACCTAATATATAGCTCCATGATGTTCCATTGTTTGGTGCCATCATCACAACTTTACAATAATTTGGGCCGGCATTCGGTCCGGGATAATAGAATTCTAATCCTCCATATCCACTGGTGTAATTGTTGGTGCTGGCTACCAAATTATCATTATAGTAAACATCCATTTTGTCAGGAATTTGGTACATGTCGAAAACAATTTTTACGGTGCCAGGGTTATTGCCAAGATTATGTGTGAACTCTTGACGACGACCTTGACCTCCGTTTCTAACCTCCTCGTCACAGTTTCTTGTTGCTACAACCGTATCCTGTATAATAGTCGTATCTCTTATATATTCAACATCATTGCAACCACATTCTATCGCCCAGGCAAGACTGTCCAACTTGTTATGTGTGGAGTCGAATCTTGAACCAAGAAGTTCTTTTTCACTCTCACAACCTTTCATTAAGGTTAAAATCAAAATGCCTACTAAAATGAATAGTAAAACATAAAAAAACCACCAATATTTATTTCTACTTAAAGGCATTAGTTTTTATGGTTTATTTTTGTTGTTTAATAGGTGACTCAGCAAATGTTCTTGTTTTTTGAGCTTGTCAAAAGTCAATTGTTCTCGCATATGATTTTACATGAGCCATAACTCCAATCATGCATGTTGGATGAACTCCATTTTCGCGTGGATTGCGGGAATTTATCTTGAAGGGCTTGTTCAAAGTTTTTCTTGTTTTCTTGATTGTATCTTGGGTCTGATTTCCATAAAACATTATTGATTATCATTGGTCCTGACACATCTATTAAAACCTTACCGTTAAAATTTTTTTTGCTGTAAATGATCAGTCTAGTTCCCTTATCAATCGCTATACCATCGAAGGTCTGTTGAACCGCCTTCGGAAATGCTTTAGTGTTGTCTGTGTAATGACCAGATCCGACATATTCGCTTGCTTTATCAATTTTGTAAATTTTTGAAATCCCTTCACTACTGTATGCTCCCCCCATTACTAATCCGCTGAAATGAACTCCACAGTTTTCTCTAGGCATTGAAGGAGTTACACTATCTATTTGTGCCTGTGGAGGTTTTGAAGGTGCTGTTTGGGTTGTATCAACAATGGTTTCGTTGCCACATGGATGGCACCGTTCTTGTTGCATTCGAATTTCATCAATTCTTTGATTTATCTTATTGATTTCTTTTTCAATTATTTGATCTTTTCTACAACAGTTGTATAATAGAACTATTATTAACAGTAAAATAGCTGCCAAAAGCATCCATAAGAGCCATCTCCAGTATTTCAATGCAAACCATTTCAGAAACTCCCAAAAGGTTCCTTTAGCCGATAAATCATTTCGATTACCACCAATTATATTGTCATTATCATTCGTGATAGGAGGGGTTTCTTTAGGTTTTTCATGCTCGCTTTCTGTTCCAATTGTTTTGCCAGGATGTTCTTGTTCTATGGTTTTTTCATGGAATCTGGCTATTCTCTTGTTTTCAAAGCTTTTTTTGAATCCCCATCCCCAAACGATGCAGATGTTTGTGCCATTCGTCCAGATCTCATTGTTATCACTATTAAAGATGGCCTTTAATAGTTCTGCCCAGTCTTTTTCCGCCTTATCTGCGGATTTTATCAATTTTTTTATATGTTCATTAATCTTATCGATTAATTCATAGTAAATAACTAAAGCTTCATTTTTATTTTTTTCATCCTGCTCATAAATTGCCTTAAGGTTTTCATAGGTGGAATGCCAACTCACGACTCCATCTTTTACAATAGGTTTAGCCAGAATTTCAGCTATTTCATTCCCCATTCTTTTCTCAATGAAGCTATGTATTTTATCGTATTGGCTATACAGATAGCTTGTCTTATGAGTTAAGGCATCATATTTTGATGTTCCGAAAGAATAGAATTTTATCATGGATTTCATACCTGTTCGGTTTCGATGTTTTTCAATTCTGAAACCAAGTTAAGTAAGGTTTTATTTGCATTTTCATCATATGTAATAAAGCCACAAGATCCTATCATTGATAGTTTAAGGTTGTTGATCCACTGGTTGTAGTTTTTCAATAGACCGGAAAAGCTTGTTAATACATCCTCTTCTGAGACATTGGTAGAGCAATGGTCAAATAGGGTTTTTAGGTCAGACTCTGAAATTGTTTCATGATTTGACTGGGACTTTTCTAGTTGGTTTGACTTAATATTGTACTTGTCAGCTAATTTCTTGAGTTCTTCCTTTTCTTCCTCTGATAGGTTTTTTAATCCGAAGTTTACCACAATGTCATTGAATATCGAGGCCGAAAACTCTGATAGAAATTCTTCCGTTCCCCTATTGTTTTTGTAGTCACTTATTTTCTCCCTGTATTTTGGATACAGCTTTTGGTCCAAGGAACGAAGTTTTATAACCTCCAGATAATGCTTCAAGAGATTGTCTATGGCCGTTGGTTTAAGGCCCAATTTACCTATTTTCATCAATGTCTCATTTTCCGACAATTTTGATGTCCATACTTGAATAGTGCTGTCAACTATTTGTTGGGCTTTTGAGTTGTTTTTTTTGCTTTCAAATAGCTTTTCCATTGAATAGCCATTGGTTTTCAAAAAATCTTCCGTATCTTCTATCGTGGCTCTATTCCAATGAGCTTGCAATATTTCAAGATTCCTTTTATGTGAGTTTTGTGGAGACAAATCTGGGCATTCTTTTTTAAGCATTGCCTCTTTGGTAAGCTTAGCGGGTTCATTTTCGCTCATAATGACATTGTGGAGGTGTGCAAATACTTCAACAGGCTTTATGCTCAAGGCATTTGTCAAATGGGTGTAATTCAAAGGGTCTTGCTCAATCATTTGGTTTAACCCTTGATAAATCTCCATGTATGCATTTAATGATTTTTCTCGCATTTCACCCAAATCGGAAGAATGGGCATGTGTTTCCAATACCTTGATCATCTTGGTAAGTTCATTATTCATCATGATCAGGTTGTATTTTGTTTTCGCAAGATTTGTGGAAACGGGAACCAGGTTCTTTATGATATGTTCCGTGCCGTCTTTGTTTGGTAGAGAGGCAATGTCCCATGCATGTTCTGGATCAGTGAAATGGTCTTGTACAAAGGGGAATTCCAGGAAGCTGCTTCTTAAGGCTTTCAAGTATTCCGATCTTTCTGTTCGAATTCCTTCTTCGGCTCCAGTATTTTCAAAGCCACTGAAAATATCATCTGAATATTTAAAATCTCTAAGCAGATAAAAATTTTTAAATTTCATCGAAGATTTTCTCCACTCTTTGTGCCATTTTTTTGTGCTAGTGGCTATTTCATTTTCGAAGAAACGGATGAATCTATTTGTCCATTTGTAATCCAGTTTTGAATGATCGGTGTCATTCGTCGTGTCAAATCTTAATTGATTGTTGAAAAATGTGAAGATGACGAATAGGTTGTCTCCCATTGATCCGGCAAGTGTTCCTTCTCTTTCATCAGCAGTTGTGCCAATGTTTTTTCTTATCCACGAATACAATAAGTCCGGAATTTCGTTTACGTCCAATTGTTTATCGTTTGCGCAAAAAAGCAAAGTGTTGATATTGTAACCATTGGTGTATTTGTTGAAGAGATATGCCACTTTCCCCCGTAGGATCATATCAGGTATTATTTCATTTTTTATCTCGTTTTGTTCCAAAGCAAGCCGTGATCGTGCTCCTGGGAAATCCAAAAGGTCTGAGTTTTCAAGAAATATTTTTTCTTGAATCAGTTCAGATGGAACACTTAATACTAGTTCTGAAATAAGCGCGCTGATTATTGAAATATCAATGCTGTATTTGCCACCTTTTTCCGCTGTAATAATTGTTTGATTGTTTGTTTCAAGTAGTTTTTTCAGGTTTCTGACATCCAGTATGGCCCCGCCATCTCTTAAAACGGCCTGAAAAGGAAGATAAACGATTCTATTAAATTCAATGCTTTCCAGGCTAGAAACAAGTTTTTTGAAAATATTGCTGATATCCGGAGTGTTGTTCCATAGTATCGAAAGGGCGTTTACCCATTCTGCCGCAGGTATTTTTGAAATCAAATTGCCTAAACGCTCCCAGTATTTTGTCGAGCTGATTCTTTCAAACAAGATGGCATTTCTGGATAGGTGTTCGTTGAAATAATCTCTTATATCTAAAATGTCATCTTCGCTTAAAACATCTTGGCATTTTGGCGAGGCTCCATATTTTTTTTCGATTTCATTTATAATGCTCTCAAATTCCTCTTTTGATGGAAATTCAGTTATTTTTTTGCAGTCAAGGGAGAAACTGTCGCATAATATGATTGCAAAGTCTTTTACAGTAAGTAATTCGGCCTTGATTGGGAAATCCTCATAGGGCGATTGCTTCTCAATCGAAAAACGTGTAACAACGCCAGTGCTCTCGGCTCCGGTGCCAGGCGGGTTGATTTTTTTCAAGAAATCGTATTCCTGACCGTTGTTATGAATCATTAAGGGTTTGCCGGAAATACTCAATAGATTTTTTATTAGATACGACTTACCAACTTGACTTGCCCCAAAGACTGCAATTACCGGTTTGCTTTCCATAACTCGGGAAATCCGATTCAATGTTCTCCGGGATGATTTTAACTGATCTAAGGCGTGTTCCTTGGCATCGAATTTCAGATTGGTTGAGCACCAATTGACCGATGCTTCTATGGTATTTAAACAACGGTTTATATTAGTGCGAAAATTGTTTAAGTACTCCTTGCTGTATTGTTTCATTTTGACAATCTTTTAATTAATTGATGTTAAGATAAAACTCTCCGCTATCTAGCCAGTGAACTCCAGTTTCACCTAATGTTTGCCATTGAAGCCTGAAAAGGTTTTTTTCCACAGTGTTGCCATCTATGTTTTCAATATTTTCAATTATTAGCTTTTCCTTACTTGATTCCATTTCTCGGCTTATAAAAATTTTCAATGGCAATTTTGTCATAATATTTGATTTGATGGCTGACAATGATTTGGAATTGTCATTTGGTACAACTCTGTGGTCGTTTATGAACTGATCATTGAAGTTTATACTTATTAATGTTGAAGAAGGGTAGTTTTTTGAATCTATTCTTTTGTAAGTCAGAATAGTTGGTATTTGCGTTATTGTTATCTCAGCCTCGTTTTTTCTCTTATCCAGAATTTTGGTTTCACGGGAATCCTTTTTGACATAGATGTTGTCAGCAGTTGATACAAGCTTTCTCTTGAGTAATTCAGTGTTAAGTTTAAATCCTTTGTTTCGATTAAGGTTTGACGACATTGCGGCGATAAGGCAGCCAACAGCAACAATTGATTTAGGATCTTTGATAAACCCGTTTTGATCTGCAAAAGGGTACCATTTGCCAATCCAATAATTGTTCAGGTTTATCAGTTTTGATGGATTTACACTGTAGTATTTCAAGAACAGATTCTCTAGGCTTTCCAGACCAAATGGACGGCCTGACAAAACCACAACATCACAATTATAATTGGATAGTAGCAAGGATATTTGTTTAACCAGAGGTTCGAATATGCCGTGGGAAATTTCATACACCCTTTTTTTGGAAAGCCTCCATTTTAAGTCTTCAAATGGAAACCCGAAATGTTTGTTGAATGAATCAAGGATGCTTTTACTTGGCTGATTGAAATCGAAGATTTCAGAATATCCTATGACAATGTCATCTTTGTTTTCCTTTGCATGTTCCAAGTATTTATAGGCAATTGGTAATGCTATCTGATGCATAAAAAGTTTTCTGGTCATTTTGCCCTTGTGACCAATATGATTACTGTCGATCCCGACGAAACTGTTCAGTAAGGCTTGAATGTTGTGAATTCCTGATTTTTTAGCGTGATTGGAAATAACTCCCTTGCAATCGTTATCTGAATCATTTGTAATTTCCCCTTCTAGTATCACCTGTTGAATTATTTCTTTAACAAGGTCGTCTCCTGCCAATTTAAAGCTCTCCCAAAATAGCGGATCGGCAACAACTTCATTCATGTCTTTCTCCTCTCCAACATATTTGCAAATCATCAAGTCAGTGGTCCCTGCACCCATGTCCACAGAACCTACAGTTATTGTTTTTTTTGTGCCGGAAATAGCCTTCCCTGATATGGATTCGAACGCAAGTGTTAAATTGTTATCAAACTTGTGACTTATCAACGCGTTTAAATAAACAAGTTGGCAGGATGTTGCTTCGTCATACATCCAATCTCTTTTCCTTTCCCAGTCTTCCATACTTAATTTGAGATCGGCCACTGTAGGCACCACATCGGGAGTGTAAACCTTGGCGTTTAGATCAAGCTTCCCTGTTTTTGCGAAATCTTTGAATCTTTCATGCATAGTACAACCTTCCACAATGGATTGTCGCAGGAATAGCTGTTCCTCTTGTATCATGCCTGTTGGGCACGATGCAATAATTCTGTTGATTCTTCTAGGCTTGACCAAGTTTCCATGCTCTTGTCGAAATTCAAAACTGTTGATTTGTCTGTTTGCCTGGTTCATTATTTCTAAAAAGACCAGTGACATGAGTGACTTTCTTGAAAAATTCGGGGTGGTTCCGAAAACAGAGTCAGCTTCGTTTTTCCTGAGGCTTCCATCAACTTTTAATTGTTCTGAAATGCCGGGTACAAATACATATTGGGTTGTATATGGTTGTTTTTGTGGATAAAAATCCCACGGCGCCGATGAGGGTGAGGAATCCCACAGATATCTTTTTGGACTCGAATTGAAAGTGTTCAATTCCCTACCAATTGATAAATCTAATGAAGATTTCGACATAAGCCATTCCGCTTCGGGACCTATCCGTAACATACTCCCATACTTAAACTTGTTATTATGGTAGTTTTCGCTTGGTATTTTTGCCAAGTCAAATTCCTTGAATACAAGGTTCATTGAAAAGGATTCAGAATGAACTATGAAAGGATTTGATTGGTTTTGTAGGTTTAGGTATTTTGCCTTGGTGAAATCAATTTTGGTTTCGTCCGGGTTCTCGAATAACAATGCACAGGTTTTCGAATTGCCCACATCAATTACTAGGTCAACACCAATGGGTTCGGTATTTTCTCCATAAATCTGTACTTCCGGGAAATCAATTATTGTAGATAGCCACTTGATAAAAGAAATGTACTCGGCAGCATATCTGGTGAATGGCCTCTGTTCTTGTAATTCCTTCTGCTTTGAATAGTAAATAAATTTTATTGTATCATCGACCCATTTGCAATCATGATGTTTTGAAAGGTAGTTGCTGAGCATTTCCTCTGAAGTGCAAAGGCTGAATATGTTTTCATCTGGATTGTCATTTAAAAGAGGGGATATTTTTCTATCCAAACTTTTTGAGCATGATGTATCTATCGCTATTATGATTTCTTTGTAATCTTGCGAATCGGTCGACTTGATAAAAATCCTTGCCCAGTCAACTGGTCCAAATTCAGGGTCTGTTATGTAATTGTTTTTAAACAACGGAATAGGAATCCAGTTGTTTTCAAATGATTTAATGATTCTGTTTATACCGTCAGTTTCGTAGTTTTTGTGTGTCTCTGTGTCAAATGCTTTTAACTCACTTAAATCAACATCGGGTAATAAATTTCCGTTTGCACCAATAAACCCTTTTTGAATTAGAGTTTGTTTAAGGAATAGTCTTTCACCGTCATTGTCATTGACCTGAAATAGAATATATGGAACATAATCATCCTCATCATCTGCCCATTTTTCAAAAAAGTGGATTTTTGATTTTTTTGCGGAATCCCTGTCAATATTCGTTCGAAATCTGTAATACTGAATTCCTGTATTAGCAATTAATGAAATTCTTTTCATGCAATTATTAATGGTTAAATACTTTTCAATTGATTGTGTTGAATGGTGTTTGTGATTTGAAAATCAATGGTTTAATTGATTTTGCTGCTCAGCCATAAAATTCATTAAATTTATTAGAATATTCAATGCAAACCAATTATTTTTTGAGTTAAACCAAGGTTTAAGCCCTTTTACTGGTTGCTATTCCAAATCCCCTATTGTTCCCCTCAATTATGCAGCAAATAAATTTATTGTTTGGATTAAAATTTCAATTTCAATTTCAATTTCAATTTCAATTGATTTGTTAATCATAATCTATATTCATTTTAACCTACGGATTTTTCATTATAATTTCAAATTACAAATTGGATTTTTTATCTGAATCTCCAATTTAATCTATAAATGAAATACTTGAGCAATGCTCTCAAGATTTGTACTATTTTTGAATATTATATAATTCACTTTCCATGAAAATCGGCATCATCCGCGAAGGAAAAATCCCCCACGATCATCGTGTGCCCTTTTCGCCCGTGCAGTGTAAGCAGATCATGGAGCTTTTTCCGGGTACAGAGTTAGTGGTGCAGCCCAGTCCGTTTCGATGCTATACCGATGCAGAATACCTTGCCGAGGGCATTACGATGGCCGAGGATTTGAGTGACTGCGAGGTGCTGATGGGGGTGAAGGAGGTGCCAATCGAGCTGTTGATCCCGGGTAAAAAGTATTTCTTCTTTTCACACACCATCAAAAAACAACCGCACAACCAGAAACTGATGCATGCGATGTTGGAGCGAATTATCAGCATGATCGATTACGAATGCCTGGTGGATCCCGAAGGCAATCGTGTAATTGGGTTCGGACGTTATGCTGGCATCGTAGGAGCTTACAATGGCATCATGGGTTATGGTGAGATGTACAAGCTGTTCAAGTTGAAGCCAGCACATTTGTCGCACGACAAGAAAGAGCTGTTCCAAGGGCTGTCGCAGATCAGCGTGCCCAACATCAAGATCATCATTTCTGGTGGTGGTCGTGTAGCGCATGGAGCCGAAGAAACGATGGGTGCAATGAATATCCGCAAGGTGACGCCCTACGAATTCCTCAACTATGCGTTCCGTGAGCCCGTGTACACACAGTTGCATTCGCACGATTATCACGAGTCAATAGACGGCAAGCCGTTTTCCAAATACGATTTCTACAACCATCCCGAACAGTTCCGCTCCACGTTTTTGAAATATGCGGGTGTTTGTGATGTACTCATCCATTGCGCATACTGGGATATGCGTGCCCCTGTATTGTTCACCTTGAAGGAGATGAGCGACCCGATGTTTCATATCAGCGTGATCGCCGATGTAACGTGCGATATCAACGGTAGCATCCCATCAACCACACGTGCCACCACCATCGACGATAAGTTTTACGGCTACAACCCCATCACTGGAAAAGAGGAGGAGCCCTTCAAACAAGGAACCATAACAGTGATGTCCATCGACAATCTCCCTTGCGAACTACCTCGCGACGCCTCCGAGGGCTTTGGAAAAAACCTGATGGAACGCGTACTGCCTTCGCTACTCGGCAAAGATGAAAGCGGTCTCATTTCCCGTGCCACTATTTGTAGTCAAGGGAAGCTGGGGGATAGATTTGAGTATTTGAAAGACTATGCGGGTTAAGGGTGAACACGGATTTAGCTGATTAGGCGGATTGCCGCGGATTTGTTTTCAGCTATATTATAAATCCGCGTAAATCCGTTAGATCCGTTTAATCCGCGTTCCTTTGCTGCTCATCGGTCACTGGTCACCGGTTACCGGTCACCGGTCACCGGTCACTGAGTTACATTCCCTTCAACTTAGCAATCGTACCCACCGGATCCTCCGATCCAAAAACGGTGTTGCCTGCTACGAGTACGTCAGCACCGGCGTCTTTGAGTTTACCGGCATTGTTTAAATCAACACCACCATCGATTTCAATCAACGCATTGGATTGATGGGTGGAAATCAACTGGCGCAATTCGCGCACTTTCTGATAGGTGTTCTCAATGAATTTTTGTCCGCCAAACCCAGGGTTCACCGACATCAAACAAACCAAATCGATATCGGCAATCACGTCTTTCAAAAGCGAAATGGAGGTGTGTGGGTTCACCGCTACGCCTGCCTTGGCTCCCGTGCTTTTAATGAGCTGTATGCTTCTATGCAAATGGGTGCAGGCCTCAATGTGCACTGAAATCACATCCGCGCCAGCGTCGCGAAAAGCGGGCACATAACGATCGGGATCCACAATCATCAAGTGCACATCCAACGGTTTCTGGGCATGCTTGTGTATGGCTTTCAATACAGGGAATCCGAAGGAGATATTGGGTACAAACACGCCATCCATCACATCGATGTGGAACCAGTCGGCTTGACTGCTGTTCACCATGTCGATATCCTTTTCAAGGTTGGCGAAGTTGGCGGATAGGAGTGAGGGTGCAATGATCATCTTATCAGGGTATAAGCTGATTTGTAGGTGCCGAGGCGCTTTGCCATCGATGAACAAAGATAATCGTTTGGCGGCTCCTATGTAAGCCCTACCCTCAGCACACCCTTACAAAATGAAAAACCCCTCATAAGGAGGGGCTTTCCGGGGGGAGGTTAACTTAACTGATCGGTATCATTGTCCCAGGTAGGTCCTGAGGATCTTGCTTCTTGAGGTATGCTTGAGGCGTCGGATTGCTTTCTCCTTGATTTGGCGCACTCGCTCACGGGTGAGTTCGAAACGCTCTCCAATCTCCTCCAAGGTCATCGATGAGGTGCTCTCGGCCAAGCCATAATACAGTCGGATCACATCGGCCTCACGTGGGCTCAAGGTTCCCAAGGCACGCTCAATCTCCCTGCGCAGCGACTCACTGATCAGTCCAACCTCTGGCGAGTGGATGTCTTCACCTGGAATCAGGTCCAACAGGTTGCCGTCCTCGCCTTGAAGGAAAGGGGCATCCATGGAAACATGACGGCCGGAACTGCGCATGGTGTCAACGATATCGTCAGGAGAGATCTGGAGGGCCAGTGAAATCTCTTCATGCGTGGGCTCACGCTCGAAATCCTGCTCAAGTTGTGAAAATGTCTTGTTGATCTTGTTGATGAATCCGATTTTGTTCAAGGGCAGACGAACAATGCGCGACTGCTCAGCCAATGCCTGCAGGATCGACTGACGGATCCACCAAACGGCATAGGATATGAATTTGAATCCGCGGGTTTCATCGAAGCGTTGTGCCGCCTTGATCAATCCGAGGTTGCCTTCGTTGATCAAATCACCTAAGGTGAGGCCTTGGTTCTGATATTGCTTGGCAACGGATACCACAAAACGGAGGTTTGCCTTAGTGAGGGTCTCCAGGGCCTTTTGGTCGCCTTTTTTAATGCGAGAAGCCAGATCCACTTCCTGTTCAGAGGTTAGAAGCGAAAGCTTGCCAATCTCCTGCAAATACTTATCTAACGACTGCGTTTCACGGTTTGTAACCTGCTTGGTAATTTTTAATTGTCTCATGTTGAAGTGTTGGTTGCTATGTTGATTTTGGGTCCTTTAACTTGCTGATCGGAACCTTGTTACAGCAGACCTACACCTCGTTTTGTAAGGTTTTGTCGGAAAATGAACAGTTTTTACCCCTGTTTAGGCACAAAAGCCAGCCAAACGGTACTTTTCAACCGATTTTCTTACGCTTTTAGAATTTTGTTGATAGCAAGGTTTGGCCGAAAAACGGCGCATATGGCACGAAAAAGATGCTAAATGCAGTGAAATAGTCATTAGTCATTAGTTATTGGGGAGGGGTCAATAGTCATTGGTCATTGGTCAATAGTTATTGGGGAAGGGTCAATAGTCATTGGTCATTAGTCATTAGTTATTGGGGAAGGGTCAATAGTCATTGGTCATTAGTAAATAGTCATTAGGGATGTCGTAGTAATGACCTAGTTATGAAAAACGAATTAGCTCATAATCGAAAAAGCACAAAAAAAAAGGCCTGGAATATGCTCCCAAGCCTACTTTTCTAATGTCTAATGATCAATCCACTAATGACCAATTCACTAATGACCAATTCACTAATGGCTATTTTTTTATTCCGTCGGTGCCTTGCGCTGCGGCTTGCCACCTTCGTTACGGTTGCCGCCGTCACCTCCAGCTGCACGCTCAGGTTTAGGCAACAAGGCCTTGCGGGATAATTTCAGCTTATTGGTCTTCTTGTCGATTTCAATCAGCTTCACCTGTATGATGTCACCCTCTTTGAATACTCCGTCCATGGTTTCCAAACGATCCCACGAAATTTCAGAGATGTGGAGCAGGCCGTCTTTGCCTGGAAGTATTTCAACAAATGCTCCATATGCCATGATGGAACGGACCTTGCCATCATATACCTGTCCCACCTCGGGAACAACTACAATGGCACGGATGCGGCGCTTGACCTCTTCGATGGATGGCTTGTCTGCAGAAGCGATTTCCACATATCCTTTTCCTTCTTTTTCCTCAATGCTGATGGACGCTCCGGTTTCACGCTGCATCTCCTGGATGATTTTACCACCAGGTCCGATAACTGCACCGATGAACTCCTTGTCGATGACCAATGTCTCAATACGTGGAGCATGTGGCTTGTAATCGTCTGCTGGTTGTGAAATGGTTTTATCCATTTCATTCAGGATGTGCAATCGGCCTTCACGTGCCTGCTTCAGCGCTTGCAACATGATATCGTATGGAAGTCCGTCAACCTTCAAATCCATCTGCGTAGCGCAGATTCCTTTGCGGGTACCGGTTACTTTGAAGTCCATGTCACCCAAGTGATCCTCATCACCCAGGATGTCGGACAACACTGCGTAGCGCTTACCATCGGTAATCAAACCCATGGCGATACCACTAACAGCGCTCTTGATTTTCACACCCGCATCCATCAGCGCAAGCGAACCGGCGCAAACAGTAGCCATGGATGACGATCCGTTGGACTCAAGGATGTCGGAAACGACACGAAGCGTGTAAGGGCATTCCTCTACTCCAGGCAACACCTTTTTGATGGAGCGCATGGCTAGGTTTCCGTGACCCACCTCGCGGCGACCAAGTCCGCGGTTTGGCTTCACTTCGCCTGTAGAGAATCCGGGGAAGTTATAGTGCAAAAGGAATTTGTTCATTCCAAAGAACATGGCCCCGTCGATGATCTGCTCGTCCAGTTTGGAACCGAGTGTTACCGTGGTCAATGACTGCGTTTCACCTCGGGTGAAAATGGCTGACCCGTGTGTGGATGGGAGATAGCCGACTTCGGTCCAGATGTTACGGATCTGCGTGGTGGTACGACCATCCAATCGCTTCATGGTGTCGAGCATCATGGTGCGCACCGCCTCTTTTTCCACATCATGGTAGTAGCGGTTTACCAGTGATTCCTTTTCAGCCAACTCTTCGGGAGTCATGGATGCTTTGAACGCATCACGGATGGCGCTGAAGCCCTCGCGGCGAGCCGATTTGTTATCGTTGCCTTGTGCAGCGAAATCATAGGTTTGTTGGTAAGTGGCCTCACGCACGCGTGCACGAAGCTCCTCGTCATGTGTTTCGTGATTGTATTCACGCTTCGGCGTGCTACCAGACATTTCACGGAACTCCAATTGTGCCTGGCATTGGGCTTTGATCGCCTCGTGACCGAATTTGATCGCTTCCACCATCTCCTCCTCCGAAACTTCGCTCATTTCACCTTCCACCATCACCACGTCCTTCATGCTGCCTGCAACGATGATGTCGATATCCGCTTTTTCTGTTTCTGATATGGTAGGGTTGATTTTCAAAGTGCCGTCGATACGACCTACACGCACCTCTGAAATGGGTCCATTGAAGGGGATGTCGGATATGGTCAACGCCGCTGATGCCGCCAATCCTGCCAATGCATCGGGTGCAATCTCCTTATCGGCTGAAATCAACGAAATCATCACTTGCGTATCTGCGTGGTAATCGTCGGGGAACAGTGGGCGCAGGGCGCGATCCACCAATCGGGAAATCAGGATCTCGTATTCCGACAAGCGTGCTTCACGTTTGAAGAATCCTCCGGGGAACCTTCCGGTGGAAGCATATTTTTCCTGGTAGTCGACCGACAAGGGAAGGAAGTCAACGCCATCCTTCGCTTTGGGGCTCGATACAACGGTTGCGAGCAACATACAGTCGCCCATGCGCACAACAACGGAGCCGTCTGCCTGCTTGGCAAGCTTTCCGGTTTCTAATGATACAGTCCTGCCATCGGCAAGTTGAAAAGTTTTGGTAATCGGTTTTAGTGACATTTTTTGCTCTCTTTCTTTTTACATCTTTTAAACATCTATTAACTAGAAACGAAAAAAGGCAATGCGGAGATTGCCTTCGTTTGAATCAATACTATGGAAACATGGATTACTTTCGGATTCCAAGTTCGCCGATGATCTTACGGTAACGTCCGATATCGGTCTTCATGAGGAAGTCCAACAAGCTGCGACGCTTACCGACAAGGCGGATCAAGGAGCGCTGGGTGGAGTAATCTTTCTTTTGGATCTTCAAATGCTCGGTCAGCGAATTGATACGCTCGGTAAACATTGCGATTTGGGCTTCGGCTGAACCGGTGTTGGTAGCGGCATTTCCAAATTTCGAGAAAATGGTCTTTTTGGCCTCTGAACTGAGTTGCATCTCTTAGGTACTTAGTTGATAATGAATTTTTAAAACGGATTGCAAAGATAGGAAAACTCGATGGTACAGCCAAGTATTTTATTAAATCAGCGGCTTAAAAAGGTCAGTATTTGCGAAATGCTGTCTTTCAGCTCCTTACGATTCACAATTCGGTCCAGGAAACCATGTTCCAGCACGAATTCGGA
>Ga0315906_10001824_pt1 | contig 30849 bp, 27 predicted proteins | sample LakEriMetagenome_4_FD_203526 | JGI IMG/M metagenome (GOLD analysis project Ga0315906, IMG submission 203526) | Freshwater fungal communities from buoy surface, Lake Erie, Ohio, United States - Buoy 2 MA122 | ecosystem: Environmental > Aquatic > Freshwater > Lake > Lake biofilm | place: USA...
CATTGCCATCACCGCGCCCGTGACGCCTAACTTCACGCAGGCAGGCCCGTACTGTGCGGGAACAAGCATTCCTAATCTTCCCCTCACTTCCAACAACAGTATCTCCGGAAGCTGGTCGCCGGCTATCAACACTACAACCACCACTACGTACACCTTTACTCCATCCACTGGACAGTGCGCTACTACCGCCACTATGACCATTGACATCACCGCGCCCGTGACACCTAACTTCACGCAGGCAGGCCCGTACTGTGCGGGAACAAGCATTCCTAATCTTCCCCTCACTTCCAACAACAGTATCTCCGGAAGCTGGTCGCCTGCCATCAACAATACAACCACCGCTACATACACCTTTACTCCGTCCGCTGGACAGTGCGCTACTACTGCCACTATGATCTTAGATATTGTAGAAGTTCCTGAACCAAATTTTAGTGTTTTACCATACAGTCCATGTATTCCAGCAAATATTCAATTATACAACGCTTCCAGTGTCAGTGGCAATTGTGAATGGACATTGAGTAACGGTGACACCTATTCCGGCTGCAATGGTCCTGAAATAATACTTAGTGAACCTGGATGTTACGATGTCACCCTTCAAATTGATGCAGAAGGTTGCATTGGAACTTCCTTTATAGAAAACGCTATTTGTGTCAATTCATCTCCAATTGCAGATTTTGACATGAACTCACAGACAATCAGTGAATTAGAATCAACAGTGCAGTTCTTGAACAATTCAACACCAACAGATTCAAATTATTGGTTATTTGGAGACGGTAATTTTTCTAACGAAGAAAATCCAAGTCATACCTACGAAAATTTCAGTACTGATTCTTATGAAATTTGTTTGATTGTTTCGCAGGATAACTGCACAGATACCTCTTGTCAAATTTTAACAATCAAAGATGATTTAGTGTATTTCGTTCCGAATACGTTCACCCCTGATAACGACGAGTACAATAATGAATTCAAGCCAATTTTCACTTCAGGTTACAGCCCCTATGATTATGTCTTGTACATCTTTAACAGGTGGGGCGAGATAATTTTTGAATCTCACAATCCTGAATATGGATGGAATGGTTCCTATGGAATAAATGAGAATTTCCCATGTCAAGACGGCGTTTATACCTGGAAAATTGAATTTAAACTCTTAGAAAATGATGAGCGTATGATTCTTAAGGGTCACGTTAATCTATTGAGATAAACACATAAGACTGATTCAAAGCCTTACGCCTAGCAGACAAATGTCATCGGTTTGTTCGTGTGAACCTTTCCAGCGCTCAAATTCTTCTTTTAACAAACTAAATTGTTCACTAAGGTGCAGAGATGCATTTTTCTGAAAGAATTCATGCAACCTGTTTGATCCAAATTTTTTCGTTTTTTCACCTCCTAGCTGATTCTGAAATCCATCGGAACCCAAATAAAGTAAATCGCCTTTCTCAAACGTTGCGATCTGCACGGAAAATTCCCTGTTCTCGCTAAACTGCCAACCACCGATTGGAAAATTATTTCCTTTCAGCACTTGGGCCTCACCATTCGATTTAACAATTAGAATCTTGCGATTAGCGCCTGAAAAATAAAGCTCATTCTTCATGCGATTTATACAGACCAACGAAATATCGATCCATTCGGTATTGTACAAATAGTCTTTCTGTCCATGGAAACTTTCAATAAAACGTTTGTCAATCTCACGAAGAATTTCTGATGTATTGATCAACATTTTATTCATGATGAGGTACTCGAGTTGGTTCAGTACAAACAAGGAAAGCATTGCCGCCGGAACGCCATGTCCCGTGCAATCCCCAACAGCCAAGTATTGAAAAGGTTCCTTGTTCGCAGTCCAGAAAAAATCTCCTGAAACGTATTCCAGGGGATCATATATTACTGCATGTTCACTTGCAATTTGTTCAATGTTCTTCGATTGAGGAAGGACTGAACGCTGAATTATTCCGGCGTATTTTAAATTCTCAATCCATTTTTCCTGATCAAATACATTCATCCTTATCTCAATTAATTAGTGTAGGTATTTTGGTGAAATTTAAAATTAAGAAATAAACAGATAACGCCTAATGTATTTTGTATGAGATCAATCAATTTTAAAACGACAGTATTTGATTACGCTTCCTTTGGCAGTGAATAATTTTTCGTAATGCGTTTTAATATGAAAAATTTCTCTTGTTTGCGCATCAATAGTCTCTGGCAGACTTCCGTATAAATCCCAGGTTAGCTCAAGGCATTCATACCCATGTTCTTTAATTTGCTCTTCGGTGTATTCAAACAGCAAATCGGAATCGGTTTTCATGTGAATCACACCCTTTGGCTTTAAGATCTTTTTGTAACGTTCAATAAACAAAGGAGAGGACAGACGTTTTCTTGGCTTCTTTGGTTGTGGATCCGAAAAGGTCAACCAGATTTCATCAATTTCATTTTCGGAGAAATAATCGCAAATAAAATCAATTCTGGTTCGAAGAAATGCCACATTACCCATCTGCTGTTGCAGTGCCTCTTGCGCTCCAATGAACATCCGCGCCCCTTTAATGTCCAAACCAATAAAATTCTTGTCCGGAAAATGTTTTGCCAATCCAACCGTATATTCTCCTTTTCCGCAGCCTAGCTCCAAAACTATTGGCGCATCGTTTTTGAAATACTCCGATCGCCATTTTCCCTTCATTGGAAACTCATGATTTACAGCAGGTTGAAACACATTATTAAATTCCTGCATCAAGGCAAAACGACGTAACTTATCCTTTCCCATTTTGACAATTAAAACGAAATATTGACCTCGTACCCTGTGTGTCTTCGAACATTGAATACATATCCACCTTCAAAAATTAAGTATTGTCCACGAATACCTTGAAGAGTTCCACTGATTGATTGTGTTTTCTCAAAATTCATACTAGTAAGACGAGTCGGGTATTCTAAAACGGGATAGTTGAACTCAGTAACCTCATCGTCTTCCGTGAAATAGGTTTGCATGTCCATAGGCAATTGATCAAACAAGGACCATTTCTCCTCTATTAAGTCAATGGACGTATCTGTTTCGTTTTTGAGCATGCGCTGCCAGTTGGTTTTATCTGTAAAAAAGGACTTTAAAGCAACTTCGAGAACCCCTGCTTCATACCTGTTTGGTGTAATTGCGAGTTTAATGGCAGCTGAGGCCCCTTGATCAATCCAACGGGTAGGAACCTGGGAAGATCTGGTGACTCCTACTTTTACAACATCAGTGGCTGCAAGATAAACGACATGTGAAACATTATGATGAACCTGTTCCCACTCGGGATCTCGTCCCTCACCGAGATGTGCTCTGCAAAGTTCGGGTCTGATAATACACTCTGAGGCCTCGGCGGAAGATGAAAAACAAGGATAACAAAATCCATCTCCAAATGATTTTTTAGTCTGCTTGCCACACGATTGACAAAATAGTCTTCCCGTCCAATCTACTGTGATACTCTGGCCTAGGATATCATTCAGCTTTATGAGAGTACTGAATTGCAACGTGTAATTGACCGCTTCCTCCAAAACAGCACTCATTTTCTTAAGAACACCCGTTTCCATGAGATTTTTATTCGGGCAAAATATTCATTTTATCTGCAAAATGGTAACAATAATCCCTAAGATCCTCGCTGATCAGGTGCTCACCGGTAGCTCTTTCAAAAGTATCAGCCATTGTGAGTAAGGTTTGATGAAAGAATTGCTTCATTTCCTCGATGCTCATATCCTTGGTCCAAAGATCGATCTTCATTGTATTCTTATCTTTTGAATCCCACAGCGAAAGCAATAATGCACTTGCCGGAGCCTCTTCAACATTTCCATCCTGAGCGGTCCATTTCATGGCAATTGGGAGGTTGTTCTCATTCACGCCAACTTTAATTCTAATCTCTGATGTCTTGGTAATTTTATCTTCCATGTCAATCTATTTCGTATTCACTTAAAACGTCGCTGTATGAGGCAGTGCGCAATTCCTCGAGGGATACCCGCCGAATATCCATGTATTTTTTAACCATTCTATAGCCCACAAACTGTCCAAGTCTGTCTGGACTTTTCTCTTGTATTCCCGGTGTAAATGGCCCTTCACTTAGGAGATTCCGTTCGTTCAGATCGTTGATCTTGAACAGCATATTTTGCTTGATCAGATAATTCCAAACGTTCTGCTCATTTTCCACAGCCCATTCATACTCCTTGGGATTATACCGTAAGAGAAAATGTGATTCACTTTGAGGAAATGCCGCTTCAAGAAAATATAGGATCTTTCCCCAGCGAACCATCTCACTTGCAAGGTCTCCATCTGTTTTCGGTACAACGTGCGTTTCCAACCAGCTGACGAGTGCATCTCTTGAAATATACTCCTTCAGCATAGCCTCTTTTTTCCATTGCGGCACCAACTGTTCCGGTAGATTCTTCAACCATTCAGAATCGGGTCCAAGGTGCCATTCCAAGCCAATTCCAATCTGCTGATCTGTAGAAAAAACGCTGAAATTGAGCAAAGAATTGAGATATACAACTTTCTTAGGGAGTTTCATTTTGGGAAAATGAACTTTGAGTCGTTTAAATCCTTCATCAATGCTCTCGCTGTATTGGTTTAATGAGGGAAATGCACTTCCAAGCTCACGTTCGATTTTCTGAATTCCGGGATCTGAAAAATAGAGACTTAATCCTTTCTGAACGGTTGTATCGGCATCATTCGCAAATTGAAAACAATAGCCAAGTTGATATTCATACAACTCGCCAAGCTCATACTTGCAACGTTCATTCATCAGAGGAATTTCATTTGGAGAAGTTTTTACCAACATAGAATCAAGGTTGAGGTAACCAATACCTGTCCTTACATTCGAAATATCCACATCAAACGGATTGTAACTGCATGAGACCAACAAACCAAGGCACGCCAACAAGGAAAAAAGGCTTTTAAAGCTCATTGATTTTAGTTATTTTTGATGCAAATTTAGCATTTTAAAACGCCTTTGGGCACTGTCAATAATCAGAGCAATGAAAAACATTCTATCTATCTCCGCAGTCGTTCTTTTTACTGCTGCCACATTTGCGCAAGATGCAGCTGATCGCAAGGTTCAGGCCGGACTGATTTTCGGAAGTGGCCTAAGTTTTCAGGATGTGAGGAACACGGTGTATTTTGAAAAAAACGGATTAGGTACAGATCTCAGTATTGGTATGAATCTCAATTTTAACTTTACTGAAACCGTAGGTCTCTGCACTGGTGTGGAGTTTGATTTCAGTAATGTTAGACTAAAAAGTATGCAGAATGTATTCTACCATTACGATGGCAATGATGTTTTACAACTGAGAGATAAAAATGATTATGATAATGATGGAAAAACCTACAGTACATTTATGCTTGATGAAAGAAGGGACAAATCTGTGTACCTCTCTGTTCCTACCATGCTTTTGTTTCGGACTAAATTTATCGGATATTTCAGATACTTCGGAAAGTTTGGATTAAGAAATTCATTCCTATTGAAAACAGAAAGTTTCGACTCAGGAAATGATTTTGGCACATTGCCCCTAACGGATGTTCCGAACACGGGTGTGGCTAAAGACAACATGGTCACCAAAGGAAATGCTTTCTTTTACAAAGGTGCCGTTGGAATGGCAGCAGGGGCAGAATGGAATTTTTCCGGAAGCACCTCATTGGTTGGTGAGCTTGGATATTATTATGGCATCACACCGTTGTATTGGGAAAGGGATTCTGAAAGTGACAAACTTTCGTTATTTGCAACTGGTTTGAATAACGGAAATGGAAATGACACATATACCCCAATCGAAGCGAGACAAGGACAATTGATGTTGAAAATTTCAATCTTGTTCTGATTCTATCCTTCAAAAATTTAGTGAATTGAATTGTCCGGAAGTTTCCAAACACATCACCCACTGGCTTAAAAGTTATGTGGAGCAATCCGGATTAAAAGGATTTGTCATTGGTATATCCGGAGGAATTGATTCTGCCGTCACTTCAACCTTGTGCGCACAAACTGAAAAAGAGGTATTGCTTCTTAATCTTCCTCTTCGTCAAAACAAAAAAGAATACGATCGTGCTTCAGAACATATTCTGGATCTTGAAAAACGATTTTCCAATGTAAAAGGACTGGAAATTGACCTTTCACATTCATTTGATTGTCTCAGTCAATCGCTGCCAGGTTCAGTTTCAGAAGATGCTCTTGCGATGGCGAACACACGTTCCAGACTTAGGATGACAACCCTCTATGCGGTGGCTCAGCATCATCATTGTCTGGTTGCCGGTACAGGAAATAAAATTGAGGACTTCGGTGTAGGGTTTTTCACCAAATATGGAGATGGAGGAGTTGATTTGAGTCCAATTGCTGATCTAACGAAAAGTGAGGTATTTCAACTTGCAGAATATCTCGGAGTTGTTACATCTATTCAAAATGCATCGCCTACCGATGGTTTATGGAGTGATGGGCGGACTGATGAGCAACAGCTTGGTGCTACCTATTCTGAGCTAGAATGGGCCATGATGTTTTCAGGGGAAGTAGACAGCCTTAACGACAGACAAAAGTACGTGTTAGAAATTTACCGGAAATTTCACACGCAGAACAAACATAAAATGGAACCAATTCCAGTTTGTTTGATTCCGGAAAACATTAAATCATGAAACAGCTGAGCTTGCTTCTCTTCCTGGTCACCCTGCACTATTCGTTTGCTCAGGTTGATTTTGACAATTATGTCACGATTCTCTCCACGGGAGATATCCCCAAGGATTTCACAGTGCAAACCTACGATAAAGTAAAGGGAGATGTGAAAGAACGGGACGAATTATCTGGTAGTAAAGAACGTGTTTTCATTGAAGGAACGAATTATGCAATTGATGAGATCCTTCATTCCGGATTGGTTGTTTATGGAGATGAGGTCACCAAATACATTGAAAAAATTGCAGATCGTTTATTGAGGAACGAACGTGAAATTCAGGAAAAACTCAGATTTTACACCCTCAAATCAAATGCTGCAAATGCATTCAGCACAGATCAGGGAATTGTTTTTGTTACAACAGGATTAATTGCCCAACTCACATCGGAGGCACAACTAGCGTATGTGCTTTCACACGAAATCTCGCATTTTACCGAAAAACATGTTTTGGAATCATTTGATTTGGCTACTAGCAGGGAAATGAGGAATTATGACCGTATTAGCAAAATGAGTCAGCATTCTAAAGACAACGAACTAGAAGCGGATAAGCTCGGGATCGAGAGGTATCATAAGGCGGGTTATGATGAAACAGAGATCATCAATGTATTTGACGTGTTGATGTACAGCTACCTCCCATTTGATGAAGTTCCTTTTCCAAGAAGCTATTTTAATACCGCTTCTTTTTATGTGACCTCAGACCTTTATCCCACCAAGGCGTATCCCATAAAAGCGGAGGAGGACTATGACGATGAAAATAATTCTCATCCCAACATAAAAAAGAGAAAAGAAGCCGCTCTTGCCGTGATTGGGGAAAAGATCGATTGGGGAAAAACCAAATACCTTCTCGGAGAAGAAGAATTCAAACGTGTAAGAAACATCTGTCGCTTCGAAAGCGTTCGCTGCGATGTTCTCGAGGAAAATTTCGGGGATGGTCTCTATTCCATTTTTCTTTTGGAAAGGGAGTTTCCGCATTCAAAGTATTTGAAACGAATGAAAGGGCAGATCTGGTTAAACCTTTTGTTGTACAAATCCGAAAATCTTTCTGCGAAAGCGATTGACAAAACTTCAGAATTAGAGGGAGAGTCAGCTGCACTTCATTTTTTTCTTAAAAAATTAAATCAAGAGGCCATGACCTCCGTTGCGTTGCGACAAATCCACGATCTTATTAAATCAGACACGACGGATCTTGAGTTGAAAACAATTTACAATCGTCTCATCCATCACCTCGCTTCGAATAGCAAATTCAAACTTGAGAACTTTTCAAAAAAGACGTATTCCGAGGCAGAGAAGGAATTTAAAGAACTAAGACCCGACACACTTACAGTTCCAAAGGAAAGTGGTACATCCAAATACGATAAGATTAAAAATAAACGCAACTCTGACCTTGCCCAAAATTTTGATTCCAGCCGCTACTACATCTATGGAATGAATGATGTGTTATGTGATAATTTTTTCCTGAATCTGTATAAAGATTTCAAGTCTGAACATGACAAAGCCGAGAAAGAAAAGGAAGAGTATACTTCCATGAGCAGACGCGAAAAAAATGCTTATGACGATGCTAAGAATAAAAGCCGTTACAGCATAGGAATGAATGAAGTAATCGTAGTTGAACCGATGGTCATAAGCTACCGTCGCGGTTCACCGGACCCTATTCGGTCAGAAAAGCTGGAAGAAGTATTGGCATCCTCCATACAAGATGCAGCAAGTATGGCGAATGTAGAAACACATTTCATCGACAGCCGTTCACTTGAAAATAAAGGTACGCAAGGGTACAATGAGCGCAGCTTGCTGACCACACTTTTAGAACAATTAGCCGCAGAGGAAGAAATAGAAACCTTTCCGGTGGATTTTCAGCTTTTGAAATCCATTCAAAATAATTTTGGAACTAAGAGAGTGATGTTCACATTGGTAGAACATGCCTATTCGCCCAACATTTCGTTCACAGGTGCCTTCAGCTCCATACTGTTCTATCCTGCTTTGTTTGTTTACATTCCTGTTGGATTCCTTACGGGAAGTAATACCGAGTTGAGCGTGCTTATTCTAGATCTGGAAAAAGGAAATATTGAAAATGGTATAAACTATTATTTCAAAGACGCACCAAAAAGGCTTCAACTTGGAGCACATTTCTACGATATTTTTAAAAAGTTCTCCGCTAATTGATCTGCCATGAGCCTTCGAAAATTAATTTTTCTACTTATCCTTTGCGTCAATTCAACACACGCACAGAAAGATTACGGCTTCTATGGAAGCAAGTTTATTGTGCAGACTGAAGGACTAATCAACAGTCCTATTTTCTACAATATAGTTTCAATAGCCTCAGGCAATATCAACTTTAAAGAAGAGAATGGAAAGCTAACAAAATCGAAGGACATGTTTAATTACGGATACCGACTCTCTCTTGGCTATGCGCTGAAAAGAAATATTGCTTTTTTAGTGGAGTTGGGGCAAGATTTCTCGAATGTCTATCCAGAAGATTATCCGATATACTATGACTTTGATTCACCCAGGGTAACTGAGCACGAGAGATTGAACACTGTCAGCACAAGCATTCTTCCAAAATTTGAATTTGCTTCCTCCAAATCACTTCTCCCAATGGGACTTGGGCATCAAGTTGGTTTTGGAATTGAACGAACCAGAGTCGTAGATAAAGATTATCGTTACACGTTGGACTACTATTATTTAACGGATTCAAGCAAAGTCTATAGCCAGTCTGACAGCGACCTCGATCCGATAAACTTTGAATTGATTCCGAAGATCAAACGCTATGTACTTATGTATGCCCTGAGTATTCGCACACCGCTAACCAAACATTTGTTATTAAATTACGGTGTTCGTTATTCGTTGAGATTTGGAAGAGCTGAAAACCAATTCATACCAACGAATTACCCTGATACTAAACCTATTGGAAATTCGGGTTTCACAAATGATGTCATAGAGAAAACGGCAAGAATGAGAAGCCTCTCTATTATAAACATCAACGTTGGACTGACGTATACGTTTTAATGATTTTCAGGAGCTAGGCGCAAAACGATCCCATTGATCTCCTCTGATAAATGAATCTGGCATCCCAATCGACTGTTTGGCTTTACAAAAAATGCCTGATCCAACATGTCAAGCTCAGCATCACTTTGCTCAGGAAGATCAGTTTCAGACTCCAGATAACATTGACAAGTCGCGCACATAGCCATACCGCCACATTCTCCAAGAACAGGTAGCTCATAGGCCTTGCATAATTCCATTATGTTCATGTTCATATCTGTAGGACCCACCAATTCGTGGCTTTGTCCCTCCCGATCAATAATGGTTACCGTAATTTCATTCATAAGATTCGTTTGTCAGTTGTAAATTCTTAAAAGATTTGCCCCACCATACACAGTTTGATATTGCCGAAGACCATATTCTGAACCATTGATGGGGCTACCATCATAAAGAGAGAAGGTAGCTCCCGAACAGCTGTCATTGAGTTGCAGAAAATTTAAGCTATCCGGATATAATGGTTGGCCACAAATTCCTTCTGGATCTGCAGGTGAATGACGATCAAAAGCGATGAATTCATCTATAGAACGTCGGTAGACAATAATTCCTTTGGAACCTCCATAAACATAAGTCCAACCTCCCACTCCCATCAGCGCGCTGTAACTCGGAAGATTGATGTCGATTGTTATGTCGAAAGGTATACTTGGCACCGGATTGTTAGAATTCTTTCTACAAGCCGTACTCAGAAGAATGATCAAAGTAGCGTATATTATCCTTATTTTCATAAATCGATAACAAAGGTATGAAGACTTCAACGATAACACATATCCTTTTAGTGTGTCTTTTGGCAGTATTTTATTCATGCAAGTCATCTCGCGAAGTAGACTCTACTCCGGCCACCGTAGAAGAAGCAACCAAACTTTTAAATAAGGAAAAGAAGAAAAAGGAACGTAAAGCAAAAAAAGCTCAAAAATCAGCCTACAAAGCATTTTGGAAGCAACAAACTAAAGAAGCTCGAAAATCCATCAAACGAAATAAAAGAAGACAGAAGCGTATCGAGCGTGCTAGGCGAAAAGCCGGAAACTAAATTAACGTGTCCAGCTGTATGGACGCCTGCTCCCAGTCCTCCATAAGTTTGTCCAATTGCCTCTTCTCTTCGTCGTATTGATTCAGTAAGTTTTTGCTTTCTGGTGAAGAAAAATCCATGTCAAGCAATTTTGATTGTATCTCTTCCAACATGCTTTCTTTCTCCGAAATACTTTTTTCAATACCCGTTATTCTGTTTTGTAATTGGTTTCGTTGCTTTTTGAGCTCTTTGTTTTCCTCCGGTTTTTTTTCAAGAACTTTTTTCTCTGTTTGAACTGGTTCCTTAGATTTAGTCGGCTCAGTTAATTCCATCTTTCGGGCCATAAAAGCATGCACATCAAAATGATGGATTTTGAGTTGTTTGTCTTCGATATCCCAGATTCTATTTGTCAGACCATCCAAAAATTCCCGGTCGTGAGACACCACCAAAAATGTTCCTTCATACCTTATCAACGCTTGCTTCAAAACCTCTTTACTTTGGATATCGAGGTGGTTGGTTGGTTCATCAAGAATTATAAAATTTGATGGACTAAACAACATTTGACATAAAGCAAGTCGTGTTCGTTCACCTCCGGACAAAACCCCCACTTTCTTTTCTGCATCCTCACCGGTGAATAAAAATGCTCCTAAGATAGAGCGAATATCGCGTCGAATCTCTCCGACAGCTACGTCATCGATCGTTTCATACACCGTCTTTTCTGTATTCAAAAGTTCGGCCTGCGTTTGAGCGAAATAAGACACTTGTACATTATGACCAAGTAAAACAGCACCAGTACCATCCAGCTCACCTAACATCTGTTTGATCAATGTCGACTTTCCAACACCATTGGGCCCTAACAAAGCAATTTTCTCTCCTCTTCCTAAGGTTATATTTACATTGTTATACAACTCACGGTCACCAAATGATTTTCCCAGATCCTCAAGTTGCATCACCCACTTTCCCGGTTGTTGACTCAAAGGAAATCGAATACGCATCTTGGCGACCGCATCACTCTCGATTTCAATTCGCTCGGTTCGGTCTAGTTTTTTGATCAACGATTGCGCAAATGCTGCCTTATTCTTCTTTGCTCTAAATTTATTAATGAGCTCCTCCGTATGTTTAATGTCCTTATCCTGTTGCTTTTTAGCTGATTCCATGCGGTCCTTTTCTTCCTCACGAACCAATTTATATTTACTGTATGCAAATGGAAAATCAAGGATCTTACCTAAGCTTATCTCGAGTGTTCTCTTTGTTACATTATCTAAAAAAAGTCGATCATGGGAAATGAGAATTACTGCACCGTCAAATTTTTGTAAGTATCGTTCCAACCATCCAATAGAAATAATATCCAGGTGATTGGTAGGCTCATCCAATAAAAGTATATCAGGATCATTTACAAGAATTCGAGCAAGCTCAGCCCTCATTTTCCAACCTCCAGAAAAATTCTTTAAGGGCTTTTCAAATTCTTTTTTGTCAAAACCAAGTCCAACGAGTACCGTTGTGATTTTCTCCTCCCATTGATATCCATCCATCAATTGAAATTGAAGATTGAGCTCATTTAACTCATCAAGCAATTCCAGATAGCTAGAACTTTCATAATCCTGGCGCGTCGTGAGTGCAACGTTTATTTCTTCAATACGATTAGAGAGAGCAGTTAACGACTCATTTGAAAGGAAAAGAAAAGAAAATACTGAAAGATCACTTTCAATTAAAATATCCTGTGACAGATATCCAATATTGCACTCTTTAGGTTTGCTAATTCTGCCTTCGGTAGGTTTATCTTTACCAGAGATTAGTTTGAGTAATGTTGATTTTCCTGCGCCATTTTTTCCAACGAGTCCAACTTTTTCGCCCTTATTGATTTGCAGGCTTACATCCTTAAATAAAAAACCTTGGGGGAGATGAACTCCTACCTGATCGAGATTCAACATGATGCAAAGGTATCATGAATTTATTAGGCAAAAAAAATCCCTGCCGAAGCAGGGACTAATTTTTTTAGAAACTCCAAACATCATGTTCGATGGTACGAATTTCTTCTTTTATTTTTTCAGACTCCATTAGTGCATCTACACCAGTTTTGTAGGTTTCAATTTTACGTTCATACACGTTTGACTCCTTGTACATGACACTTGCGAACCTACGTTTCCAGAAAAGATCATCAAAACTCATCCATTGGGCATCGTTTGCATCGTTGTAAACAAAATAGTTGTTGAATACAAATCGACAATGCGGGAAATATAGCCAGAACAAAATTTGATAACCAGCAGAACTTTCAATTGGTCCCGGATTATTCTTTACATCCTCAACAACTCCACCTTTGTATATAACAGGTGCTATACCAAGAATTCGAACGTCTAGTAAAGATCTTTCTTTGTCGAAGAACCAATCCTCTTTCAAACGATACTGAACAATATGCTCAGAAAGAATTCTCGCTTTCTTCTGAACCTCTTGAGTAACAGTTGTTTCAACTCCAGTAAATGGATCTACGATTACAGAATCCTCACCCGTTAAAAGTGACGCGACTGGCTCAAAGGTCTTTTCACCCAATACATTCAAATAACTCTCCACTGCATCGTGATAAGTTTTATCCGTGTAATAGTTCAATCCTGGTTGAGGACGCAAAGGGTATTTAAACTGATCTCCATCTGGAGGCATCACCTCAAAGAAATCTGCGGGATTTCTGGGCTCGAACAAGGTTAGATCACCACTTAAAATATGGTGTTTGATAACCGTCCATAGACTCCATCGCGTTGCATTTTTTACCCAAACCGAATCCTGGTATTTATCCAACGGATAATATAACGGATGGTTTACTTTTTCTCGAAGGTCAATATAGCTCCAAACACGCTTGCTCCAAATCACATCTGCTTCACGTACATACTCATAAGGTATTAGTCGTTTCGTCGGTATATGTTCTTGAATATACACCCCATCAACAACTCCTCCTTCTTGGACGTTCACAGGTCCACCATTGATTTCCTCGAATTGAGCATTCGAGACTCCAACAGTGAAAAAGACGGATGCTACAACAACAAAATTTTTCATCTTTCTAAAATTTAGTTTACCCACTTCACGAACCAATTGAGTATACATTTACAGTTTAATTGCAGCAGTCGAAGGTTTACCACCAGTTCCTGTACCTGAATAGATACAAGAGAAGGTAGCAATTGAACCTTTCGGTGCAGCTCCTAGAATCTTTAACGCATCACCACTTAAAGTGTTACCGGTACCACTAAATGTTTTACCAGAACCTGATACAGAAAGAATCCATTTATTCACCTGGAACTTCGCTTTTGTTAATGGAATACCAGGACCATATTTCGCATATAGCATTTTAGCCGTTCTTGACGTTGCTTGATCTCCATCAGCATACGTACCCCAGAAGATTTCTGCTTTAGGCATTGGCTGAATTTGAAATTCAAACGTTCCAAGGTTTACAGTTTTGTTAGTCGCAGAGCTCTTACCAGAAACAGAGATAGTACAAGTCTTTCCTCCACCAGGTGTTCCAATCCAAACATTCCCTTGTTTTCTTAAAGTCACACCATTTCCATTAACATTGGTTTGGTCATAACCTGAAGCTACTGCCTCAACTACGTTGTCATAGCCTCGATAAAGCACACGCATGTCAGGTAATGCAACTGTCCCTTGAGGTTTCATGATGATGATCTTCTTTTCCCAAGGAAGCGTTTTACCAATACCTGATTTGTTCTTGATAGTGATTTCTCCTTTGAGTGTCATTTCAGGACCAGCAGACGCTTTCGTGGTAATTACACCTTTTCCATCTGCCACTTCCGTAACTTTTGCACCATTATAAGTTACTTCAGGTTGTTTGTCAGAATCAAAAGCAGCCATCAATACCTCTACTTTTAATTCATCTCCAGAGTTAGCAACCTCAGGACCATAGGCCAAAGCCAGGATCTTGTTGAATGAATATTCACCACCACCCACACGGCTTCTGATTAAGGCAACAGCATCAGCACGTGCAGTCAAGATTTCCTTTTGAAGCGCAGATAGGGAAGCTAAAGCAGCAACTACCGGAGTATGGTCGAATGTTTTTCCGATCCAATGCACATTGTCAACATCATGTACCTTGTGACGCTCGTTTTTAGTCAAAGAAATATAGATCTTTTTAATCGCCTCCTGATCGTCCATATTCACATTCGAAGACTTTATAGCCTTGTCAACCTGCGCTGACAAATCTAACATATCTTTGTATTTGTTGATTTCCGGGGCCTTAAAGAAAAACTTTTTTGCTCCAGGTTCAACGATGAATGAGCTAGCAATTTTCTCAGTCAACTCCTTTCGGTATCCGTTGTACGTCTTCCATAATTCAACACCCTTACCGGTCGGATTTGTTATATCTTCACCGATGATGATGTGCATCGCTTCATCATATTTGTCCATCGCTTCAACGTGCTCCAAATGCATTCGTGTTGGACGAAGCGCATCCTTTGCGTCGTAGCCCTTCACTACAATACTTTCAGGCTTGCCAATGTTTGTGATATTCTCACCACATTCTTTTAGAATTTCCAACTTCAACTCATCGATGTACTTAATTCTTTCAGCCGTCATTTTGTCGATTTCTTCAACTGTTTTCAACAACTTAGCCGCTTTTATGGCTACATCTTTGGCGGATTTATCCTGAGCAACCTCAGCAAGCTGACTCTTCTTTTCTTCACCTCGTGTGTATTCGTTTTCATTGGAAACTTGAATGTTTTCCTCAATTGCCACGAAAGCGTCAAGAATAGATTTTGATACGTTTAGTGCCAGAAGTGCGGTAAGTACCAAGTACATCATACCGATCATCTTCTGTCTGGGGGTTTCTTTTCCTCCTGCCATGATTAATTAATTTTTTTGGTTTTCAATCAAATTAATGTTCAATAATTAAAAAGTAACGAATTACCCTTTTGTTATTGTCATAGCCTTAAGCATATTGCCATAGACGTTGTTTAGATCTGTCAAGTTCTTAGACAACATTGCCATGTTTTCTTTGTAAATCTTGGTGTCTTCAACTGAAGCCGAAAGGTTCGCCATCATGTCTGCAACTTGAGCCTGGAACTTCTGAGTTGCCTCAAGGTGAGCTGTTGAACCTTGTAACTGCAATTCGTAGACATTGTTCAATGCAGCCAAATTCTTGGAAACTTTTTGCATTTGCTCTCCAAACGACTCACCTTCCTTAGAGTCAGCTGTCAAACCAGAAATTGACAAAGATGCCTTCTCGTAAGCATCGGAGAGAGACGATACTTTTTCCGAAGCTGCCTGAAGACTGTTCACATATTTGTCAGTCGCAGCACCAGCACCAGCTACTTGACTCATCTGAGCTGCATTCTCACCCAACGTTCTCATTCCATCACCCAATCGCTCAAGTGTGTCCTTTTCAATTTTAGCTTCTGCAAGCATTTTATCTAGTTCTTCCGTCATAGACTTGCTCTTTTTCTTAGAAGCAGTGTGATCGTGATCAAGTTCATCAGAATCACCAACAGCCAATTCAGGATATACCAATTCCCAATGTGGATCCTCGTGAAGTGGTTCAAAAGCAGAGAATATAAAGATTAAAGCCTCCACGGTCAAACCGACGACGAGCATCGGACTTGCACCTGGCCAGTGCTGAATTTTAAACATCGCTCCAACGATTACAACTGCTGCTCCAAATCCATAGAGTTTGGACATAAACATTTTCCACGCTTTGCTTCCTGGTTTCATAGTTTTCCTTGTTTTAAGTTATGTGTTTATTTATTGTTTGATTTGCCAGTTTAAAAATTCGAAATTTTAGCGTAATTGAATATCGCTTTGAATTTCCTCTCCGCCTTCAGAAGTAAAGTCTCTTCCTCCTCTTCCAAGGTGTGTCATTACATTTCGATAACCAATGTACGATTTCGCTGTATCCTGATATTCGAACGTGCGTGTTGCATTCATCAGATAGTATCCAACATCTTTCCATGAACCTCCACGAAGGACTTTTCTTTTCATGGAAGGTGGATCCCAATCCATCGCATCATAACGGTAATCTGTATTCAAGTCATGAGAAAAATCATACATTGACTCATCATACGCTGTTTCACACCATTCTGAGACGTTTCCGGCCATACAATACAACCCCCATCCATTCGGGTTGTATGAGAAGACTTTAACCGTATGGAAACCTCCGTCTTCAAAATATCGACCTCGCATTGGCTTAAAGTTCCCCAAGAAACAACCAGTCTCATTTCTAATGTAAGGTCCACCCCATGGATATTGTGACAAATTCAGGTCACCTCGGGAAGCGCGCTCCCACTCTGCTTCAGTTGGTAAACGGAAGTCATTCACAAACAAATCTCCCATAGCAACCAACCAATTGTTGAGTAGCTGAGTTCTCCAAACAGCGAAAGCTTTCGCCTGAACCCAAGTAACTCCAACTACCGGGTAATTGTCGTAAGCAGGATGCCAGAAATACATATTAGTCATTGGATCGTGGAAAGAATACGTAAAGTCTCTCACCCAACACAATGTATCTGGATATACGTTTATTTTTTCATCGATGATAAACCTTTGACGATTGTCATGGCCACGAATAGCATTGTTCTGTCCTTTTTTGTTGAAGAAGCCCATATCCAAATCTTGTCCTTGTGGATCTTCAGTAAATGGATGATTCGGTGTATCTAATGCACGATGATCTTCAACAATTTTCTCTCGACCATTTTTATCGTTCGTATACCCGTTTGTTGCGATGTTAATACGACCGCGTTGAGCTGCCTCACGATAGTCAATCCAGAAGTAAGAAAACATCAATACTCTTTTATCGATTTCTCTTCTTTTGTAATAACGCTGCTGCTGTGGATAATACATGTCCGCTAAAAGTGGAACCACCTCCGGATCTGAATAATCCACCTCACGATCCCAATTTAAGGCGAATAGTGAACGATTCAGCGGTCGATCGGACGCATCGTATTCAGCGTACTCCAACGATCCTTCATCGAAATACTCGTCTTCGTAGTTGATCCAACGCTGTGCATCTTCATCGTCTTCTGTTTTTTCATAGATTTTCTCGCGAGCAATAGAATCCCTCACCCACTCCACGAATTGACGGTATTCATTGTTTGAGATCTCAGTCTGGTCAATGTAAAATGCCTGAACAGAAACCGTCTTTGCTCGTGTTTGATGCAAAAATGGTACGTCAAGGTCGTTTTCACCCATCTGAAAACCACCCGAAGGTATGTACACCATACCCAGTGGAATTTCCGGATTATAAATGGGCCTGCCCAATGATCCGGTTAGATGACCTGTTCTTGTACTACAAGAAACAAGTATCACTCCTAAAAACCCTAATGACAATAGTTTTCTCATGTTCACTATTTTTTACGTATTCCGGATACAATTTTAAACATCTACGGGATCAACTATTTTCTTCTGTAACGGAATCGCCCCAAAAAAGGTTACAAATATTCAACAAATTTTTCAATTCTACAACCACCTTGGATGATTAGATTTTGTAATCGGAGGTGTTGGTAGATAAAAACAGTATTTCAACAAGATCTCATGAGAGCCTCTTGATACACTCGCAAGCTTGTGGGTATTAATATCATAGGAGTATCCCACTGTTAAATTTTGAACTGGCATCCACCCCAACATCAATCCAATCGCATCTGCATTTCTGTACGTCAATCCTCCGTACAGCATGTTTCTCCAAATGTATCGTGCATTGATATCTCCACTAAACTTTATGAACTCCGTTCGGAACAAAGCTTGAACATCAATGTCGCCCCCTGCCACGTTGCGAAATTTCTTGCCCGCCATCAAATAATAATGTCTAACTGGCTGGTATGATTGCGTAATGTTATTGACTTTCTGCTCGAGAGTAGTTTCAGTAAGATGAGTCGATGATAATCCAACATAATAATCAGATGTTCCTTTGAAGAATAAACCAAAATTCATATCTAAACTCGTAGCAGCGAAACCTGCAGGCAACGCGTTATCGATTGTAGTTGTTGGCGGAACCCAAACCGGAGACATTCCGAAATTGATAATCCCCACACCTATTCCGATACCCAATGTACCGGCATCACCCACTTCCAACGGATAGGAATAATTCAAAATGACATTGTTTTGACGGTTAAAAGCAATGGCATCGTGGTAAAAAGCAATTCCAACACCACCTGGGAAAAATCTTCTAAGATTGGCGCCTACATTAAAAAACGCTGAATTTGGTGCCCCGTTGACTTTATCCCATTGGTTTCGGTAGAGCGTAGTTGCACAAATTCCGTCGTCAATACCCGTTTCCCCGGGATTGATACTCATTTTATCATACATGAAATGAGAAATGAGTTTGTCCTGTTGAGCTGAAACGATTGTCAGCATAAGGGAACAGGCAGCAAATAGTATTATTTTCTTAGTCATTCTTAACAATAGTCAAGGTTTTAACAAAACATAACATAAATGTTGTCGGCGCTAAAATAATTATTTTTTCTGAATGACCTGAAAATTATGAATAAAGACTTAAAAAGTTAATAACTCTGTTTATCCTAGCTTTTGATAGGTCTTCCACCAAAGATCAGGAATTTCATTTTTCATAGCAAGCTCGTAATCATCTTTATCACAAGGGACAAGGTGATGGCGTTCGTAATTCATTCCCTTTTTTGGCGGATAAGGAACCTCCATCCACCAACGCTCTGATTTATTACTTTTATAGAAGATTATTTCTTCGTTCACTTCTTCCATAAAAACTGTGAATTTCAGGTAATCTTTTTTGCTGCCAACTGGGAAGTCACCTCGTCGTTGTGAAACACCATCCATAAAGTACCAGATCATTTGAGCCAGCAAAAAGGATGATGTTCCTGAATATTTTTCGGGAAAATAATTGAAAATGCCCAAGCTTGTAAGCTTATCACTTATTCCGGCATATTTTGTTATCTGACACATTTGATCGGCATATAAGCCGTTTGGGGAAATGTACTCCGAATGAAACAATTCTGACGCTCGGATACTTTTAAAGTCAATACTCAATAGGTCTGAATTTCTCAAATGTGGTTCTGCCTTTTTAAAATCCGCATTAAACTCACCCAATCTGCAAACATCAAAATATAATTTCTCAAAAAGATCTATATCGGCTTTTGGAACGAAAGGAGCCTGCATGCCAATGTTTGAAAGGTTAAAAAGATAACATGGCCGTTGAAGAAGCAGATGGCTTACATAACCATCTGAATGAGGTTCAGACTCCGGATCACCTAAGTCCAATTGATAATCGACACAACAAATATTTACTGTTTGTTCAAGCTTCTCATAACCTTTGTACATGGCAATTGTGAGATCTTGACTTCCACCTACAACAACAGGCAGCACTTTGTTTTTGATCAATTCAGTTATGACTTGTGCTAATGCAAACTGTGTATCCTTCAATTCGCTTCCCGGAAGAATATTTCCTAAATCATACAATGGGAATTTCCAATCCGGTCCGAGATGAAGTCCGTAAAAAAAATCTCTGAATTTTTCTTCAGGAATTGATGAGGCTGATAACTCTTTGCTCCCACGAAATTCTGGAACATAAATAATCGCAATCGCTCCTTTTTCAATATCAGGAAAACCACTCTCGGTATGCTGCCGGACAACTCCGCCAATTTTGAGGGTATTTCTCTCAGTGCTTCGCTCAATGGGCGCGAAATAAATGGAAAGATCTTTCATTTAAGGCTTTTGTTCAAAGCTACACTAAAGCCATTCAAACCAGAGAGCCCTTAAAAAAAAGTATTAAAGAGGAAATTGTTAAAACAAGTTTTACTTTCTGGATTTCTTTCCTGATGCCGGTTGTGCAGCAGCAATTTCGAGGCATTCCTCTAAAGTGAGCTCCTCTGCTTTTTTGTCCTTTGGAAGTTTGTAATTGTTCTTCCCAATTTTCAAATAAGGTCCCCATTTTCCATTAAGCAACTGCACATCGTCTCTTTCATCAAATGTTTTAATGGTTTTATTTGCATCCTCTGCTCTTTTTTCGTTGACCAATTCTATAGCTCGTTCCAGAGTTACTTCCATTGGATCCTCACCTTTTGGAATTGAAGTAAATGATTTTCCATGCTGCACGTACGGACCAAAACGACCGATATTGACTTTGATATCTGCATCTTCAAAGGTTCCGAGGATTCTTGGAAGTTCAAATAATTTCAGCGCTTCTTCCAATGTAATCGAATTTATCGACTGCTCTTTTTGCAGGGAAGCAAATTGTGCTTTTTGCCCATCTTCCTGTTCGTCACCGATTTGAATCATCGGTCCAAATCGACCGATACGGGCGATCACCTTGCGACCGGAAACCGGATGCATCCCTAATTCGCGTTCACCTGTTGCACGGTCAGAATGCTCCAAAGTATCTTCCACATTTTTGTGAAAAGGATCATAAAATTCATGGATCATCTTTGTCCACCCGATCATGCCTTTCGCGATCTCATCAAATTCTTCTTCCACCTTAGCTGTAAAATGGTAATCCATAATTCGCTCAAAATGTTGCTTAAGAAAATCTGTCACTACAGTACCAATGTCCGTTGGCGCTAATTTATTTTTCTCCTTACCCGTAGTTTCTGACTTGATCTCACTCTTTATCTCCTCTTTTTTCAGTTCGAGAACAGTGTAGTTTCGCTTCATTCCTTCTCGCTCAGGTTTTTCAACATACCCTCTTTTCTGAATCGTAGAAATTGTCGGTGCATAGGTTGATGGACGGCCGATTCCAAGTTCTTCTAACTTTTTAACTAAGGAAGCTTCCACATATCGGGATGGTGGTCTAGAAAAACGTTGAGTCGCCGTAATCGTCTCTCTGTCAATATTATCTCCTGCTTTCAAATCCGGCAACAAAACCTCTGCTCCTTCATCTTCCTCGTCGTTCTCGAGATCAGTCTCCAAATAGACTTTAAGAAATCCATCAAACTTGATTACCTCACCACGAGCTGTGAAAGATTCAGTGAGGTCAGATCCTGAAATCTGTATGGTGGTGCGTTCTAGCTGAGCCACAGCCATCTGAGATGCAATTGCACGCTTCCATATGAGCTCATACAATTTTTCATCATCCCGTTCTCCGCTGATCAAATGAACAGAGAAATCTGTCGGACGAATCGCCTCGTGTGCCTCCTGCGCATTGCTACTCTTCGTTGAATACTTTGTAGGTTTTGAATACTTCTCGCCGTACGATCTGAGGATCTCAGTTTTTGCCCCGCCAATTGCCGTTTCCGATAGGTTTACCGAATCGGTTCTCATGTACGTGATTTTCCCTGCCTCATACAATCGTTGAGCAACCGACATGGTGCGTGAAACCGAAAATCCAAGCTTCAAACTGGCCTCTTGCTGGAGTGTAGAGGTAGTAAAAGGAGCTGCTGGTGCTTTTGTTGCCGGTTTTTGCTGAACATCGGAAACTTTAAAAGTTGAATTCTTGCATTTCTGCAGAACATCAGTTGCCTCATTTTCATTTTTGAGCTGACGGCTGTATTCTGCCTTTAGTTTTCCTTTCTCGGATGAGAAGCTACCCACAATACGGAAGAAGCTTTCAGTTTGATGTTTCTCAATTTCTCTTTCACGATCTACGATCAATCTGACCGCTACAGATTGTACCCGACCGGCAGATAAGCTCGGACGAACTTTTTTCCAGAGTACAGGCGATAATTCGAAACCTACTATTCGATCCAATACACGACGGGCTTGTTGCGCATCCACCAGCTCTTTATTAATGTTGCGTGGGCGTTCTATTGCCTTTATAATTGCTGTTTTGGTAATCTCATTGAATGTAATGCGACGCGTGTCTTTTTTAGACAGATCCAATGTCTCATAAAGATGCCATGAAATGGCTTCACCCTCACGGTCCTCATCGGTTGCGAGCCAGACCGTCTCGGCCTCTTTCGCTAATTTTTTTAGCTCTGAGACTATTTGCTTCTTATCCGCTGAAACCTCATATTTCGGCAAAAAGTCGTTTTCAATATCCACAGACAACCCCTTCTTGGCAAGGTCACGGACATGTCCGTAACTAGATTTTACTACAAAATCTTTACCCAGGTAGCCTTCAATGGTCTTCGCTTTCGCAGGTGACTCAACAATAACGAGGTTTTTAGCCATTTCGGTTTTGTGTTTTAGTTTAAAGCTGGTTGAACGGGTGCAAAATTAAGTGTAAAAGTTTCCAAATCACAACACCGATTTCGTGGGATTGTTCTACTATATATTATTTAACCATAGGTTAAAGATTTTTTTGGAATTCAAAATTTTTCTTAAAAAGTTTAGCGAATGACTGAAAAAACAAAACTGACATTTTGACATGCTTCTATTATTTGATACTTTTGCACTCCTTACAAAAAAAGAGTACCGATGACAGATCACGGGCAGAACAAGGTAATTGATGAGAGCAGGCAAGGCGAAGCACTTCATACTGAGCACCCACAAAATGGACATGGAAAGAAACTTTATGTAGAGAGCTATGGATGTCAAATGAATTTTTCAGACAGTGAAGTAGTTGCCTCTATCATGACGAATGAGGGCTATTCTACCACCCGTAATATTGATGAGGCAGACGTAGTTCTAATCAACACCTGCTCCATTCGTGAAAATGCAGAAACGCGAGTCCGCAACAGATTGACAGAATTTAAACATCGAAAAGACCAAAATCCGGAACTTGTCGTAGGAATTTTGGGATGCATGGCTGAACGTCTGAAAAAATCTTTGTTGGAAGAAGAAAAGCTCGTTGACCTCGTAGCAGGACCAGATGCCTACCGCGATCTCCCAAATCTCGTGGATGAAGTGGGCACAGGACAAAAAGCTGTGAATGTTTTATTATCTCGGGACGAAACCTACGCAGACATTTCGCCTGTCCGTCTGGACAACGGAGGAATATCAGCATTTGTTACGATCATGCGTGGCTGCGACAACATGTGTTCATTTTGTGTGGTTCCTTTTACTCGAGGCCGAGAGCGCTCTAGAGACCCACAAACCATCGTGGACGAATGCAGAGATTTGTTCGCAAAAGGATACCGTGAAGTGACACTTTTAGGACAAAACGTAGACAGCTATCGTTGGAATCTCACCTCGAAGGGTGAAATCAAGGATGCTCATCAGCCAACCACCAATTTCGCTCAATTAATGGAAATGGTCGCTATGGTTTCACCGGAGCTTAGAATTCGTTTTTCTACGTCACATCCGAAGGACATGACAGACGAGGTTTTGGAAACCATGGCTAAATATGAGAATATCTGTCCCTACATTCATCTCCCTGTTCAGTCAGGTCATACGGATGTTTTATACAGAATGAATCGCGGCTATTCCCGTGAATGGTATCTTGATCGGATCCTTGCAATCAAACGCATCATACCTGATTGTGCAATTTCAACGGACATTATCACCGGTTTTTGTGGAGAAACAGAGGAAGAACATGCAGACACACTCTCCCTGATGGACCTGGTCGAATACGATTTTGCGTATATGTTCAAGTATTCTGAAAGACCTAAAACACTTGCAGAGCGTCGTTTCGAAGACGATGTCCCAGAGGAAATCAAAGGTCGTCGACTAAATGAAGTGATCGAAAAACAGTTGGCACATTCACTTTCTTCTCACCAACGTCAAATCGGAAAAATCGTGAAAGTTCTTGTTGAAGGAAAATCGAAACGATCAGACATCCACATGTGCGGTAGAGATGGAAGAAATTCTATGGTTGTTTTCCCTGCTGGTGAATTTGATAAAGGAATGTATGTTATGGTAGAAATCAAAGATTGTACATCTGCTACTCTACTCGGGGATGTTGTAGAGGTCCTTCACCCATATCAAACAGTTGAGGCATGAATCTTCTGCAAGTAAAACAAAGGTTTGGAATTATTGGCAATGCGCCTCTACTAAATCGTGCCCTTGAAGTAGCAATTCAAGTAGCTCCGACAGATATTTCTGTTCTGGTTACAGGAGAAAGTGGTACGGGAAAAGAGATCATTCCTCAAGTGATACATCATCTAAGCTCCAGAAAACACGGCGAGTATATTGCTGTCAACTGTGGTGCCATACCGGAAGGAACCATTGATTCCGAATTGTTTGGACACGAAAAGGGAGCATTTACGGGAGCTCAAGGCAGTCGTCAGGGGTATTTTGAAGTGGCCAATGGAGGTACAATCTTTCTTGATGAAGTAGCTGAATTGCCAATGCAGACGCAGGTTCGCCTTTTGCGAGTCCTCGAAACCGGAGAATTCATTCGAGTTGGTTCTTCAAAAGCACTGAAAACGAATGTGAGGGTGGTAGCCGCAACCAATGAGAACATGCAACGTGCAATAGCCTCAGGAAAGTTCCGGGAGGATCTTTTTTACCGTTTAAGCACCGTACCAATTTCATTACCACCCCTCCGAAACCGTGAAGAAGACATTCACTTGATTTTCAGGAAGTTTGCAAACGACTTTGCCGATAAGTATCGGATGCCCTCGATAAAATTGACAGAAAATGCTGTTGAGCTGGTGAACCATTACAGTTGGCCCGGTAACATTCGACAGTTGAAAAATCTGGTAGAACAACTCTCAGTTATCGAAACAAAGAGAGAATTAGACGCTCAGACAATTCAAGCCTATTTGCCTGCCGAGACAGAAAAGGTGCCCTCGGTAATCAATGAAAATGGAAGTGATAATTTCTCCGAGCGTGAACTCATGTACAAATTCTTGTTTGACATGAAAAAAGACCTTACCGATCTCAAAAAATTGGTAGTCGAGTTATTAGCTCAAGGTGGAGAGCTGCATCTGAATACAGATCAATCTGCATTGGTGAATCGATTTTTTCAGGATGTCAACTCAAACCCAACCGTTCAAACCCGTATCTTACCTGCGGCAACGGAGACACCAATTCCAGAATATGCAATGGCTTCGCAGGATGAAGACTACGAAACACATGAGGTCATTGAAGAATCGTTATCATTGGAAGACAGAGAAAAAGAGCTCATTCAGAAGGCACTTGACAAGCACAGAGGGAAACGGAAATACGCTGCAGCGGAACTAGGAATTTCAGAACGAACCTTATATCGTAAGATTAAGGAATACCATTTGATTGACTAATGAAATTAGTGATACCTCTTTTCCTGTTATCCTTTGTCCTGTATTCATGCTGGCCAAGTAAAGTTTCATTCGTTGACAATGGATCTATGCCTGAGGAATGGAAAACGTTTTCAGTAAAAACGCTCGAGAACGCTGCTCCAAATACGCCTATAAGTTATGCAGCTCAACTTTCAGAACAGCTAAAAGACGGAATTCAAAACAATACGCGGCTTTTGCTGAATCCTGAAACCGGGAAAGGAGAGATCTACATCGAAGGAAAGATCACAGGGTACAGCGTACTGCCGGTTGCTATACAGGAGGGGGATAATTCAGCAAAAAACAGATTGAGCATCAGCACGCAATTCACTATTTTCGTCTCAAAACCCAAAGAAGATAAAATGATTGTGAGCAGCACACGATTTGTTGATTATGATTCAAATACAGATCTGGGAACTGTTGAACGTACTCTACTGGAAGAGATTAGTGCACAAATAGTTCAGGACGTCATAAATAAATTGCTTTCAAACTGGTGATGCTCTCCATTTCTGATATTGTCAAACGTATTGAAGACCCTTCGGTCTTGAATTCCAATGACCTGGAAGATCTCAAGGCTATGACCGACACGTTTCCATATGCTCAAATATTTCCAATCCTATATTTAAAAACCCTCGCCAACAAGAAAGATCTTCGTTTCGAACAGGAGTTGGTGCGTTATGCCTATCGGATAAGCGACAGAGAACAATTGTACCAATTGATTACGGCCTCACAAGATGGAACCGAATTTCCCGACATTGCACTTGATCTTGCGTCTGACAAACAAGCTCAAATAGAAGTTATTTTAGAGGAACAGACACCCGTTGTAGAAAACCTGTTGTCGGATGATTTTGAGGAAAGCGAAGAAGATATCATTCCTTTAAATATTCGTTCACTTGATGAAGCGATTCAGTCAAGCAACACCGATTTGAAAGAAACTTCACCAGTGGAACAGAATGAGAATGAGAGTGAGAATGAAGAACAGAGCGAGGTAGTTTTAGAAGAATTTGAAAAAGAAGTTCTGGCTGAAACACTTAGCAATAACTTTCATCTTGGTTCGGTCAGTGAGGAAAATATCTCTATTGACAAAGACATTTCTGATCCGGAACAAGAGCATGAAGAATCTAACTCAGAAACGAATGAAGAAGAAACAGATTCAAAAAAGAGCTTCTCCTCCTGGCTTCGGGCCAACACGAATGATCCAAAGCCCTTGTATGACGAAGAAAAAGATCGTATAGAGTCCATATTGGAATCATTTCTCGAAAAACAACCGAGTATTTCCAGACCTACAAAGTCAGATACGCAAGAGGAACGTCCTAAAAAAGAATTTTACTCTGCATCAAGAAAAGCCAAAGAAAGCATCAGTATGGATCACATGCCGGTGAGTGAGACACTTGCAAAAATATTCAGTCTTCAGGGCAATTTTCCAAAAGCAATTTTTGTTTACGAGCAGTTAATCTTGTTAAATCCGGAAAAAAAGGTTTTCTTTGCAGCCCAAATTGAAGAATTAAAGAAAAAACTAACGAATTAAGTATGGAAGTTTTATTGTCAACATTGGTTATCCTTGCGAGCATTCTGCTAATAGCTGTAGTCTACATGCAAAACCCAAAAGGAGGTGGTTTGAGCTCTGAATTTGGAGGTGCGCAACAAATTGGTGGTGTACAGAAAACAAATGACTTTATAGTGAAAGCAACATGGGTACTAGCCGGAATCATCATGGTATGTAGTGTGTTCATGCAGCCGTCAAACAAGAAGCAAAACACACAACCTGAGATGAATCAACAGCAGCAACAACAAACACCTGCTCAAAATGCACCTCAGACTCCACCGAACGGAGGCAAATAACCAAGCAAAATAGATTTTTACGAGTGTCAGTATGTCAGTCATACTGACATTTTTTTTTATTGAAATTGTCTAATGTTGCAATTTTGTCGCAGTAACTCAGTTGGCACAAAATTCGACAAAGCGGGGTCGAACATTAAATTTTCAAAATAGTATGTCAACAAAATTTAAGCCTCTGGCGGATCGAGTTCTGATAGAACCGGCGCCTGCAGAACAAAAAACAGCAAGTGGTATCATCATTCCTGACACAGCGAAAGAAAAACCATTGAAAGGGACTGTGATCGCTGCGGGAAAAGGGAAAAAAGATGAACCAGTAACCGTTAAGGTTGGAGATCAGGTATTGTACGGACAGTATTCCGGAACAGAGATCAAACTGGATGGAAAAACGTATCTCATCATGCGTGAGTCGGACATTTACGGAATTTTTTAATTATTAATCATTTAAAATTCATTCAACATGGCTAAAGACATTTATTTCGATGTAGAAGCACGCGACAAACTGAAAAAAGGAGTCGACGCTCTGGCAAATGCAGTAAAAGTAACCTTAGGTCCTAAAGGCCGCAATGTAGTAATTGGTAAAAAATTTGGTGCACCTCAAATTACCAAAGACGGCGTTTCAGTGGCAAAAGAAATCGAGCTTAAAGATGCGATTGAAAACATGGGCGCTCAGATGGTGAAAGAAGTTGCGTCCAAAACAGCGGATATAGCAGGAGACGGAACTACGACCGCCACGGTGCTTGCTCAAGCGATCATTGGGGCTGGTTTGAAGAATGTTGCTGCAGGTGCAAATCCAATGGACCTCAAACGAGGAATAGACAAAGCAGTAGCAGAAGTCGTTAAAAATCTTAAAAAGCTCTCGAAAGAGGTTGGAAAAGACAACGACAAGATCAAGCAGATTGCAACTATATCAGCGAATAACGACGAAACAATCGGTGCTCTGATTGCCGAGGCAATGAAAGTTGTGGGCAATGACGGTGTGATTACCGTAGAAGAAGCGAAAGGTACAGAAACTGAAGTTCGTACGGTAGAAGGAATGCAGTTTGACCGTGGATATTTGTCCCCATACTTTGTGACCAATACAGAAAAGATGATCACAGAGATGGAAAAACCGATGATCTTGATCTACGACAAAAAGATCTCCAATATGAAAGAATTGCTTCCGATCCTTGAGCCAGTGGTTCAGGCCGGAAGAGGTTTATTGATTATCGCGGAAGATGTCGACGGTGAAGCATTGGCAACCTTAGTAGTTAACCGTTTGAGAGGTTCATTGAAAATCGCTGCAGTCAAAGCTCCAGGATTTGGTGACCGCAGAAAAGCAATGCTCGAAGATATTGCTATCCTTACAGGTGGACAGGTTATCTCAGAGGAGCGTGGATTTACACTTGAGAACGCGACATTGGACATGTTGGGTACTGCTGAAAAAGTAGAAATCGACAAAGACAACACGACGATTGTGAACGGTGCTGGTAAAAAAGCAGACATCACAGCACGAGTTAATCAGATCAAAGCGCAGATCGATGCTACGACTTCTGATTACGACCGTGAAAAACTTCAAGAGCGCTTGGCAAAACTTGCCGGTGGAGTGGCAGTACTTTACGTGGGTGCTCCAACAGAGGTGGAGATGAAGGAGAAAAAGGACCGTGTGGACGATGCCTTGGCTGCCACAAGAGCTGCAGTGGAAGAAGGAATCGTTCCCGGCGGAGGTGTTGCTTTGATCCGCTCAATCGAATCATTGGACAAATTGAAAGGTGACAACGAGGATGAACTAACCGGAATCCAAATCGTGAAACGTGCTGCCGAGGAGCCATTGCGTCAGATTATAGCGAATGCAGGAGGTGAAGGTGCCGTGATCGTTCAAAAAGTACGTGAAGGAAAAGATGACTTTGGATACAATGCGCGTACAGAAACATTTGAGAAACTGTACAAGGCTGGAGTGATCGATCCTACGAAAGTTACACGTATCGCTGTTGAAAATGCAGCATCCATCGCATCCATGTTATTGACCACAGAATGTGTGATCGCTGATCAACCGGAGGAAAATCCTCCAGCGATGGGCGGCATGCCGGGTGGAATGCCTGGAATGATGTAATCTTGACGCAGCGAAATCATCTAAACTTCCTCCCCCTTACTCCCCCTCTCCAGGGGGAAAAGGTTTCCCTCCTTGGGTAGGAACGAAGGGAGGGGAAAAATTAAATACAATACAGAGTCCGTCCAAGTGGCGGACTCTTTCTCGTTTCTTGCTTCCTGATTGTTCAGATAGTGAGAGACGTCTATATAAAGGCCCTCTTCGGAAACGGAGAGGGTTTTTTATTTGAACAATCGTAAGTATAAAAAACAAAAAACCCATGCAGGGGGTTTTCTGAAGCTTCAGAAAACACGTTTAGGATTGCCGGCAACCTTTGTAATCTGCTGTTTGGTTTCCCTCTACGCACGCGTTGCAGCCCGCCATTGTTTGCCTGAGACGCTCCTGAAGGTCAAATAGGTAAGCTTCAAGATAACTGCATGGGCTCCGCCGAAACGGATGGGGTCGCTGCACTCAACACGGAGTGGTACCCGTAGTGTAAAATTAGTGATAATTCCAGCAATCTTTTGATTTAAAATCAAATCACCGATCTCAACGGGAAGGAAACGCCTTTCAGAAAGAATACGGTGCTGCTGTTCATCTATGAAGATGGGATAGTAGTCAGGGTGTTTGAGGCGGAGTGATTTATTTAGCTGGCCGAGTGATACCGCCAACGTCATCTCGATAGATCAGCTGTGGCTGACACTCGTTCGGCGCGATTGCATCGAGGGCAGCGCGAATACGTAATTCCCTACTATTATAGAACCAAGTGACTAGGAATAAAAAAAAGGGACGCTATTCCAGCGCCCCTTTTCTTTCATTGGGTTATTCTTAATACCTGTAGTGTTCTGCTTTGAACGGTCCTTCGACTTTAACGCCGATGTAATCCGCTTGATCCTGACGAAGAGTTTCCAATTCAACACCAATCTTAGCAAGGTGCAAACGCGCTACCTTTTCATCTAGGTGCTTTGGAAGCATGTACACATCGTTGTCATAGTTTGCACTGTATGCCCACAATTCCAACTGAGCCAATGTTTGGTTCGTGAAAGAGTTCGACATTACGAATGATGGATGTCCTGTAGCACAACCAAGGTTTACCAAACGGCCTTCTGCAAGGATAATGATCTCGTTACCCTTCACGTTGTATATATCTACCTGCGGCTTCACTGTATACTTTGTAGAACCGTAGTTTGAGTTCAACCAAGACATGTCGATCTCATTATCGAAGTGTC